>Ga0315316_10000172_pt1 | contig 37845 bp, 39 predicted proteins | sample M160m3416metaG_FD_203702 | JGI IMG/M metagenome (GOLD analysis project Ga0315316, IMG submission 203702) | Ammonia-oxidizing marine archaeal communities from Monterey Bay, California, United States - M1 60m 3416 | ecosystem: Environmental > Aquatic > Marine > Intertidal zone | place: USA... | reverse complement strand
CCTTTAAAGTTGTGTGCGGTTGTATATTCTCCTGCAATTCCTACCGCCATTTTGTCGTCTGAATCAACAACAGTTATAGATGATGTAGTACTAGCCACAGATGTTCCATTCAAATATAAAGTAAATGTATTTGAATTTCTTACAAGCGCACCGTGATACCATGTATTTTCTACCATTGCTGTAGAGCTAATTAAATCAAGATACCCTCCACTATAAGCAATATATGATCTGAGTTTATTATTAGCATCTATAAGAAATGAAATAGAAGATTCAGCAGTAGCACCACTAGCAGGCCCTTGACCTATTATATAACGAGTATTCCCTTGGTCTTCATAAGAATAAAACCATGCTTCAGCAGTAAAATTATTTGTACCAAACGTAAAATCACTACTGTCGGCTGTTTGTAAGCCTGCGCTAGTAGATCCATCAAAGTAAACAGAGTATCTGTCGTTCTTAGCAAATGGTAAATAAAAACCATTTGTGCCGTAAGAACCTCCACCATATTTCTTTGGAATCCACTGCCCTGTCTCAGAATCGGTTTCTCCAAATGATGAAGGTGTAAGCTGCGTTCCGTCAATAAAATTAATGTCTGCTAGATAGCCGCTAACTCTATTATAGTCATTGTTTGCAATACTTTGAGGTACTGTATGGTTAACACCAAAATCAAAGTTTTGAGAACAATAAGTTTCCGTTCCAAAAGAAGTTTCTTGAACCCCATTTATATAAATTTTAATTCTATTTGATGCTGTTCCTTGCGTACTGTCTACTGCTAAAACTATATGATACCAAGCCGAAATATCCCGAAAGACCCTATTAGTCATTAAATTAAAATTAGCACCATTAAAACCTTGGAAGGTAAACTTATCATCATTATAAAACATCAAGGAATCTATAGTGTTTGATGAATTAGTAATTGATGCAAATATACTTTGGTATGCTCCATTTTTAGTTTTTTTAACCCATCCGCTCCAAGTAAAAGTTCTTCGGTTGCCTCCCGAACTTGGAGTTCTTTTAAGAGATAGAGCACCACCATCAGCCTCGATCATCAAAGACTGTTCTATTTCATAGGCTTTTCCACCTGAACTTGCCATTAATTTGTGTGCGGTTCTACTCATTATGCCATTGCCTGTCCTGCGGTAAATCCGTACCAGATTGTTCCGCCATCTGAAGTTGCAAATACGAAGAAATCATCATCTCCGCTTCCTGTTGAAATTGTTGGTGCTGTTGCAGACGCCCAGTCTACTGAATTAGGCCATGTAACTGTTTTAGCACTAGCAGCCTGTATCAAGTGAAGTACAAAAGAAAAACCTGTTCCACTTGCAGGAGGATTAGAAAATGTAAATGTAGTATTCTCTGTAAGTGTATGTTTGAAATAATTCCCTCCCCTACAGTTAATAGTAGTAGCATTAGATGAACTTGTCGGTGCAAGATAAGTATCAGCGTAAGCTGTTGCTTTAGTAACTAGATTCTCGTCAATACTTATAGCGGGTGTAGTTCCGACTGCGGAACCTAGTCCGATTAGTAAGTCATCTGCTGAATCATCTAGTCCAATGTAGAAATCTTGTGCATTTCCATCAAAAACTATTTTTGTATCTTCCGCACCGGCATCTCCAATCGTTAATGTTGGAGTAGTGCCCGACAATAATAAATTATCAGCTACTAACCTATCTGCGGCAGGAATTTCCTTTATATTATTGTTTGTTGAATCTACAACAAGTGCGTACCTATCTGCCATTATTCTACTCCTACGCTCACCGTTCCGGACCTAGTTGTTACTGTTATGGTACCGGCTGTTAATTCGACTGTAACTGTAGCGGATCTACCCACTACTTTTAAACTTGCTGCTTCTGCTGGTTGTTCTCCTATAAAAGGCATATTATTCTCCTTATCCTATTAGCATTATTCCACACTGATCATACCCCCAACTAGTAGCAATATGAGGGGCACCGTATCCGCTATTATACCCTGGCCAAATCTTATCATTTGCCGCAGCTTCAACTAACGCAAAACATACCAGATTAGCATATTGGCTAGGATTCTCAAGATGGCTTACCCATGCCTGCCCTACAACCTTCGCGTTCCACATCATATATGCGCTAGTCCAATTAGTATTTATATGATAGTTAAGATTAAACCATGCAAGGTATCTTCCAGCAATAGGGCACGTAAATACTCCTGTGGTATTACTGAAATGACTACCAATGTTAATCCATATTTTAGCAAACCCTACCCCTTGTATAGTGCCTGCTGTGTTCCCAGTACTATATTCATAAGAACCTTCGGTATGTAATGAACCACCAGAAACCGCATTTATAGTAGTAGCATAAAACATTGGTTGATTAGGAGTAACAATACGTTCACTGCTATCAATAGTCATGGCCGTACCATCTGCGCTAGTTGTAATTCCGGCAACGGAAGCCGCCACAGCAGCCCATGTTAACTTGCCCGTATTTCCGGACTGGTAAGTTAGCGCATGCCCGTTCGTACCAGAGTTACTAATTTGTAGTCTGGCTTCGTCTACTGCATCATCTGCGATTTTTGCTTGTGTTACTGCATCATCTGTTATTTCTGAAACTGTAATCGAGTTTGCTGCTAAGTCTTCCGCTACAATTACATCCACTCCAATTTTGGCGGAAGTTATTGCATTGTCTGCTATCATTGCCGTAGTTATAGTACCGTCATCAATATCACTAGCATTTATAGCTTGTCTCGGCCCTTCAAATGCTATAATGTAGTCGATTACGTCATTACTTGTAAGTGCACTTGCAAAAACTATTGTTGAGCCGCTCACTGTATATGCGGCTATCGGTGCTTGTGTTACACCGTTTAAAGAAACCATCAAAGATTGTGCGCTTACTGGTGTATACGCTACACTATCCTTTGTCAAATTATAGGTAGCAGTAGCTGAAGTAGTAATTGCATCTAGCAATACATTATGATTTCCGTCCGATGGTGATTTTCCTAAAAATGGCATTAATCTGCATCCTGTATTGTTAGCGTACCTGCCGCTACTTGCTTTTGTATTTCTGCGTAATGTCTGTTCATAGGGTCGGTAGGTACGTGACATTGTTCCCCATCAATCATGGCTACAATTCCTCCTTTATCTGTAAGAAGGGTATCTCCCGCATAAACTTTTTCCCATTTCGCTGAAGTAATATTCATTTACATCTCCGCATCAAAAGTGACTGCATCGTCTGTGGAATTGAAGTGTGCATAAGCACCTCCCGTTATGGTAGTGCCACTAAAACCTAAAGTTGCACTCATTTTCGTTTTGTAGCCGGCGTTAGTCCAAGACCCTGCGTTGTTTGTACCCCAAGTACCTAAAATTGTAGTTGTTGGGATTACTCTCATTTCTACTGGAAAATTCATTGTCCAAAAAGGATTCCACCCAGAAAAACGTGCTGATGACCATTGCACTAAAAATCCATAATTATTCGAGTAGTCTTGCCCTTCGTCTCCACGAATTGTCCACCAATAACGCTGGCATTTTTGAAGCTCTGTCGTATAATCTGGCTTTTCAAACGTGGTTGCGCTTTGACCAACCTCTAATTTAACGCCTGTAAGTTCCCAAGTCGCATTTGCAGTATTAAACCATGACTGTGCGAAGTCTGTAGTAGTCTTAGAGTATGATGTTGATCTATCAGCCCAAGCGTTAATAGTAGCGTCAGAAGCTGTATAATCTGTACCTAAATCCATCCGTATATCTATATAAAAACCAATACCAGTATCATCATTTAGTACAATGTTTGACCCGCCAGGAATAGTTTTTGTTATCTTCGTCCAAGTGTCTGCTGATAAAGTAAAGGGAGTGGAATAAACCTGAGCATTTCCTGAATCTGGTCCGTCAAAACTTAAAAAGTAAGTTCCCGCTAAAGAAGACTTAACCCAAAAAGACATCGTTATGTAAGAACTACCTGATGTATATTGCCATCCAAAATTTCTAATATCTTTTGCTTCTGGCATATAACGTATTTGTGCATACCTGCTATTCGCACTACTTGTAGAAGTTACGGCCATCTTAAAAGCGTGTCTATGGCCTTCGTCGTAAGCTCCTCCTGACGTTAAAGCAACTTGAGATTGAGTAATTCCTCCTCCTGTCCATGTAGAATACCATCTGTCACAAGTTTTTGGGCCTGTGCCAACAGACGTAGTATTCCTTTGAGCTATAGCCATATCTCCATTAATTATAAGATTGGGATTTATACTTGTTACTGTAGTTTTAGCAGAAGTAACCGCATCGTCTGCAATTGCTGCCGTAACTACTGCGTTATCAGCAATTAAAGCACTTGTAATAGCATCGTCCGCAATTTTTGCTGATGTAATAGCGTCATCTGCTAGACTTAAAGTATTTAGCTTAGTTAAAGCCATTAGGTAATCTCCATCATTCCTAACGTTGCATCAATAGCAGATGCAGTTCCTGCTTTTACTCGTAATACGTCTGTTGTTTCTAAAATATATTTCTGTCCAGCTAGTACTTCCAAGGTTGTTCTTGCTGGTATACTCACAGTATCGAGAACTTGGAAATCTGCGTTTGATGCAGAAGTATCTTGCATTTGCACTGTAACATTTACAGCATTTGCTGTCTTATTACAAAGTGCTAAACCAAGAATTACCGTAGTTGTGCTAGACGGAACAGTATATAAATCAACATAAGCTGAGTGATTTACACTTGCTGCGAATGCATTTTTAAATGTATTTGCCATATTTTTATCCTAATGCGATTGCCAGTGCTGTGGCATCGTCTACTGTCGCTCCCGAGGAAGCAAAAGTAATAGTATCTGACCCAGCCGCTGTAGTAATAGTTACATTTGACCCCGCTGCTAAAGTGAGAGTATCTGTTGCTGAATCTGCTACTACATCTGTCTGCCCTGATACTGAAATAGTTTTAAAAGCTCTGTCTGCTAATGTTGCTGCTGTGGCAGTAAATGTTAATTTATCAGTATTTATAGTTAATACATCGTCTGCTGCTGCACCATTTGTCAATACTACAGAAGTTCCATTAGATGCCGTGTAATCTACTCCGTTATCTAAAAGGATACCGTTTAAGAATACCATTAGTTCGCCCACAGTATAAGATATTGTAAAAGTAGTTTGATTACTTGTACATACAAATTCAGTAACAGAATTAGTATTTACTGTTGCTGTTATGTCTGATACTGCTGAGGCTACTGGTGATGTTGACATATATTATCCTAATTCTGGTCTTGTGGCTGGAAAATCGGATGTGCTAGGCCAATCCCGTAACTTGGTGCGATAGGCAATGTACTTGTCTCGGTCAGGCCAATCGGGAATCTGGGCCATATTATCCGTTTTTACTAACTCAAGATCACGCCACTCCCTTGCGTCTTCTATTAGCTGCCTGTCCCGTTCCGCGATATCTTCTGCGCTAGTGGGTTCCGGTACTTCTGGAGGTGACCAATGATAGCGTGAGAAAGTGCCTCCCCCCACCAGGTCTTCTTCAATATAATCCCCGTGTTGAACTTCTTGTCCGGGTCTGCTGATATTTCTAATCGCCATAATTATTTTCCTAAATATCTCCATGCACATGCTTGATTCATCCCAAAATAAGGCCATGCAGTTCTTATATTGGCGGCTTTTATTTCGACCCTCATGGAATGTTCTGCAACCAGAACCGGCATCCCTCTATTGATTGCTTCATTTGTCTCTACAGGACAAGCACGGGTGAAGTATGATTTTCCATCAGACCCACCCCCATAGCTTGTGGCTTCGGACCCAAAACGCTCTCCACTTCCAGTGTATTTCGTACTTCCACCATAAGTCTTTGACACGAAATCGAAACACCCCCAAGCAGCGTTATTGGTTGTAGAATGTTTGGTATCCAGCGTATACACGACATCATCCACCGTAAATCTCATATATGTAATTGCAGCCGAGTCACACATTGGGCCTATTACACAACTGACTGCAATCGGATAGCTTGAATCACTGATGTTAATGATATCGGTAAAAGAAGAGGTATTTGAATAGAGAACCGTTCCGATACCGTTGAAAGTAGACCAAAAATTGGTGCTACTTGTAGTTCCGGGGTAGCCTGAGGTCATCGTATCTTGGCTTGCCACCATCCAAAAAGTAGAAGTTTGTGTATATATCGGCATGTAACGAGGATCTCTGACACAGTTGCCAGGTAATCCATTCCCATAAAATTCTTGTGTTGAAGCCATTTTCTCTCCTTACCCTACTGGAAGCCAACCAGGGGTTGCATGAACATACATCCAGTTTGTTGACCAATTTTGTGTATTAATAACCCCATCTGCTGCTGCTCTTAAAACATTAACACTATTCCGGCCCAACGCTAGATTGTTAATATGGAAGGTTCCTGCATAATCAATCACTCCGACTGTATCTCCTACGCTAGGGGACGCAGGAAATGTCATTGTGAATGCAGAACTACTTGTGTCCACAATATACTGTTCTCCTGCAACGGCTGTAAAATTGGCAGTTTTAGGGGTTGCCTGAAGGGACAATCCTCCTCCAGCTGCATCTGCAAATGTTGGTGGACTTCCGGCCCCAGCAGAGGTTAGAACCTGCCCTGCATTTCCTGTTACTATCGCCACTGGGTTACCAGAGGCATCGTAGCTAATGATATTCCCATCCGTTCCACTTGCCATCTTCGCAAGGGTCACGGCATCGTCTGCAATCTTCGCCTGAGTTACACTGTCGTCTACAATAGACGCTGTTACCACGGCACTTGCAGCGAGTTGATCCGCACCTACAGCATCGTCTGCTATAAGTGCTGAAGTAATTGCATCATCGGCTATAGCGGCTGTTACCACTGCATCGTCTGCAATAAGTGCTGAAGTAATAGCATCGTCTGCTATAAGTGCTGAAGTAATAGCATCATCGGCTATAGCGGCTGTTACAACTGCATCGTCTGCTATAAGTGCTGAAGTAATAGCATCGTCTGCTATTTTTGCACTTGTGATCGCATCATCTGCTAAGTCTGCTGTTACTATGGTACCATTTACTATCTTTGCTGAGGTTACTGTGTTATCACCAGGTACTACAGATGCTGTCCCATTTACTATTAGATTCGTGGGGCGATAAGGATAAACAAAAATAACATTAGCACTTTCTACATATACTAAAGGCTGTGAAATTGTAGGTTCAGTGGCTGTTAGTGCACCCGCAGTTGAGGCATCTAAGTAGTACCATTGTCCTACTGTGAGACCATGAGAAGATATTGTAAATCTTCCTGATTGTGCAACTGTAAAAGTATTTGTAGCCGCTTCAGTTACTATTCCAAGTGCTAAAGTAGCACCATCATCTGCTTGTGCTTTTACCCATGCTGTACCATTGTGGCGAATTGCATCTTTTGCTGATAGACCATGACTACTTTGGGTTACCTCAGTAGTTGACCCACCTGCTCCACCACCACCAATCTCAATTATAGTATTAGCATTATCTCTAACATATAACTTCTTATCAGCGGTATTAATTGCAATTTCGCCCTCTACAATATCAGAGGTTGTCGGAGCCCCAGCAGTAAATTTACGCTTTGGCTTAATTACCATTGCCATTGCTATCTCCTATTAAGAATAAGTTCCGCCGTCTATAGCGTTTGACCATGAAATCGTATCTGACGATGCTGTGTATAATAACATTTTATCTGTTGATCCGCCGCCATCTACAGCAGTAAGTACGTTTGCTGAGTTTGCTGCAAGTATCGAACCTTTTGCTATTGCTGAAAGTCCTGTTCCACCATCTCCAACTGCTAAGTCTGTGATACCTGTAATTGTTCCTCCTGTAATATCTACAGCCGAACTTTCTATATTTGCTATAAGTGTTGCTACAGAGTAGCCTGTTCCAGAAGTATTTACAGTTGTTGTTGGAGCTGCTTGATTATCTTTAAAAAGCTTCCATTTCTCATCTGTTGCATCTCGGAAAAGACCTGAATATTCATCTTGTGATCCTGAGGTGTCGTATAAGCCATAAAAACCAATATCAATTGCATCACTAGAGTTATTACCTGTTGCAAGCGCAAGCATAGAGTCTGCTACATTTACCGTAGTAGATGAAACAGTAGTAGTTGTACCTGATACAGTAAGATTTCCAGAGATTGTTACGTTTGTTGGAAACCCAATGTTAATTTTATTATCAGATACAGTAGTTTCAATTTCATTCGCTGTACCCTCAAAAGTAAGAGTATCACTACCAACTGTAACATTATCATTTGACCCGCTATCTGCAGCTATTGTTAAAGTTGTTGATAAAGCAGCAAAAGATAAGTTTCCAGAACCGTCTGTAGTTAAAAACTGACCATTTGTTACAGTTCCTGGAAGCGTATATGTTATATCACTAGCAATACTTGCGGGAGCCAAGAGCTTAATTGAGTTAGTGCCATTAGAAGAAGCCTCAAATAGTTCAACGCTTCCTGCATTGTTTGAGTTTCCTATTTTAAGGGCATCAATTTTTAAATTTGAGTCTGCAAGAATCGCACTACTAGCAGTAAGGGTTCCTGCGGTATGGTCGAGCATATCCATAAATAGAGATCCACCAATGATCTCAGGAGTGTTTCCACCACCATTGACATGACCAATAGCAAGACGCTTTCCATAAGTACCCCCAGATCCATACGCATAAAACAGCTCTCCTTGTTCTACAGAACTATCTTTGCCTGTACCTGTAGTACGTTTAATTTTAATTGTTTGAGCCATTTATAACTCCGAATATCCTAATAGGATCCTGCGTCTACTGTGTCTGAGTCAGCTGATATGTTTCCAACCATTATTGGAACCCATGCAAAGACCCCAGAACTCGTTTCTCTATAGACTTTTAATTGATCGTCATCTGTGTCATACCAGGTATCCCCTTCCGACACAGTTGAACCTGTTGGAGCAGAGGTACCCCTAAAATCTTGATCTGCTAACCCTTGTAAAACTGTTTGTAAATTTGTTGAAGCAATAGTATTATAAGGAGTAACAGTTACATTATTTGCAGTAATTTGACCAGGTACTTCAAAGGGTATAGCTAATGTATACGCTTGTATCTCAGTAACATCATCGGTAAGAGTAATTGTCAATGTATCACCAGAAGCACTGACTTCTGTAACATTTTCAGTAACTTCCAAAGTAGTTTGTCCACTCATCGAGTTACCTCAGGTGTAAGAGTTACCTCTCCCTGTATTATTCTTTTAACAATAGAATCGCTAGACGTAAAGATTTCTAAGTCGTATACATACTGTCCTGCTGAAATACCGGAAGAAGTTGCTGCAGGTAACTGCATTTTTAATGCTCCATTCGCTGCATTTGTTACAGTAACAGTAAAAGAGGCAGAAGCAGAGCTGGCATCCACAGACGTACGCAGCTGCGCTCGACCTGAATAGTTAGACAGGTTTAGAGCTGTTCCTGCTTGTTTAATCACCAAGTCAAGAGCAAAGTCGGAGCCTTGGTCGATTACTAAGTTATATGTTCCCGCACTCATGTATTTTCTCCATTTTGAAATTATATCTCAAAGGACATGCTTAGTCAAGTTTTATTTTTGGGGTGGTTCTTATAGCTTACCAATCGTAACCCTAGCCACAGTTCCGTCATAGATTACAATTCTATTTGCATTATTTGTGGCCTCAATAACTATACTATTTTCTCTTGTTGCTGTGGCAGAAGATTGTTGCAAACTCATATTATTACTTACTAATTCAATTCTTCCTGCTGTTATATCTGTTGTTGCTGTGCCAAAAGGAGTATTTGCAGATAGAGCAATACCTGCAGCAGTAAGAGCGCTTTTAAATTTAGCAATATTATTCCCGGTAAGAGTGCTTCCTCCCGCCTCTGTGTTTACATCTTCTGCGAGTTGCTCTGTTAGACTAGCACTAAAAGCAACTCCCTCGCTTGAAAGCTCCCCCGCTAAGTCAGTAATTGTTAACTTGGCTCCTAAAGCAGTATTCATTGCACTAGTTGTGGAATAAGCACTTAATGCACTATTCAACGCACTAGTTGTTAGATAATTCGATAGAGATTGATGAGATGTTAAATATCCAGCATCATTAGTTAAGTCACTTACATTTTTCCCACTCAAGGATATACGAGCAGCATCAATAGTACCTGTAGTAATCTTGCCCCCATCAATAGTAGTTGTACCAGAAGAACCAAAACTTAAACCACCTCCGCTTCCGTCCGCCACGCTATTGGTACCGGTAAATCTTACAAGCCCTACAAAATTTGTTGCAGTATGAACTGTACTTCCTAAAGTTACTGCACTTGTAGTTGCCTCATTTTCTACATCATCATCGGTTTGTTCCACATTATAATATACATAATACATCTTGGAACCTGAAGTTCCTCCAGTCGCAATAGGAGCTATTTGATTCCAGTTTGTGGAGCCTGTACCTATTACTCCTCCTGATAGAACTCCTGTTGACCATGTAATAACTACATTACTAGAAGAGGGAGCAGAAGGTGCACTTGCTTGTTGAGTATTATAATAGAGATACCCAGTAGTACTTTTCTTTCCATTATATCCTAACTGACCATCCTGTATTTTACTAATTCTAAATGTCTTACTTTTTACATTACTTTGATCAGAAGACTCCCTTACTGAAACCGTGAACTCAAGAGGAGATTTATCCCCCATGGCTATATTAGTGCTTCCATTATGTATTTGCTTAGTTAGTGTTTGCCCACTTACTCCAGTTGTACTATAGCCTCCATCCGCACTTGTACTTACGCCAGAGAAGCCTCCTCCAGTTACTTGAAACTCTGGAGCTGTATAAGCAGTTGCATCCGCAGTTATAGTAATTGCAGCATTGTTTTGTAGTGCTCCTGCGGCATTATAGTTTAGTATTGTTATATCTGAAGAAACTATAAGTGCCCGCAACCCTGTAAGCAATACATCTTCTATCCAATTTAGAGGAGCGTGAGTATAAGTGCTACCACTTCTATATATTCGTGCTATAATAGCATCATTTGCAGTATCATAACGTAAGGCATTTCTTGCAATTGCCTTGGCTTCATCTACACTTGTAATAGTAGAAGTAGTATGATTAAGTCTTCTATCTACATATAAAGTATCGTCATCCTCTATAAAAGCTACTTTTGCACCAACATACTTATTAGAAGCATACTTTATTCGAATTATATCTCCTAACTCAAACCTAGTTTGAAAAGCGGTTGTTCCTTCGCTTTTAACAACTTTATTTGATCTAGGAGCAACGGTTACTCTCGCATCTGCACTATCAGTACAGTCTGTCCAATCATTTTCAGAGTTTGCTGTATATTGTGTTAAATCTCTCCAGTATGCTTGAGAAGTATTCTCAAAATCGGCAGCAACACTAGAAGTTAACTTAAAATAGTCAGAAGTAGAATCTGCATCAAAATAAATATATGCGTGTTTTCCGTCTCCGAGAGCAGTTAAACTTTGTTGATATGTTGCGCCTGTCCCTGTATTAGCATTATCTACTACTGTGCCGGGGGCTCCAGGGGATTGCATTGCCCAGGCAGCTTTATCCATAGACCATGTGCTAGTACCTGAGGACATTTTTGTGTTTGATCGTATACCAAGAGGCACTCCTTCTGTTGTTCTAGCGCAAGAAATTTTAAATTTATCTTTTACATCTATTGCCTGCCACTTAATTTCTGACCTTTTGCTTTCCTTAGATATGGTTTGAACTCCAAAACTATATACACCATCAGGGATATCACTAAAGCGCATCAACCTTCTGGAAGCATTTTCAATTTCTATTACGTCAGTTCCATCAGGTAATTTTGGCTCTATATGCATAACAAAAGATGATACGTGTTCATATTCTGTACCATCTGTATTTAAAGGAGTTTCCCACATAACATGTAATTCTTGAAGCTGTTGTTTATATCTGGGTGTCTCAAATACATATACCGATTCAGGCTGGGGAACAATAGTAGGTTCTGGACGATAAACAGGATCTTCTACAGCTGTTTGCATACCTTTATCAATTATATCAAATTTGTTATTAGAAAATTCTACGCCTGTTAATTCATAATTATTGTCTTTATCTTGTTTTATACCTAAAAGTTTATATTCTTTATATGAAGGTAAAGTATTTACGCCTTTAAAGGTTTCTTTAATAGCCCATACTGTAGAGGACGGGATAGTACCAGAAAAAGCACTGGAAATTGCTATTTGGGTTACTCCATTCACGATAGATACATTAGAAGAAGTAAATGGCTTACTCTCAACAGAGGTAGAATTTCTGAACTCTACTAGTATATCGTTGCCATCATCATCCTGTATATTTGAAATATTTTTTTCTACCTGTTCGTCGGAATCACTAGTACCAATAAGTTCAGTTGAGGTTCCTGAAATTTTTCCATAAGTAACAGTGTCTCCTCGATTATACGTATAAGTAGTTCCTCCATGAGTTACATTTACAGCAGCATCTTGTGAAAGAACTACAACACGATTCATAACCAACAGGGCTAAAGTGTATGTATAGTCAGAACTTGATTGAAAAGAAAAAGTCTCTGCATTCCCCCGAGCTTCCTGTGCTTCGGAAGAAATAGTTGCAATATCTCTATCTAATGTGATAGCAGAGTTGGAAGAAGCAGTTATTCTTCCACTAAAACTGACTCCTGTTTCTCCTTTGTTTTGTACATTTACTATATCTCCTGGCACCAGAAAACTAGCGTTACTAGCAGTTTTAAATCTAATAATTTCTGTTTGATTTACTGCTGTCCATGCCTTCCATCTTCCCACTCTTATTGCCTGACCTTCCGAAGTACAACCAAAAGCAACTGCTTTACCAGGAAGAACTCTTCCTGTTTCAATTATGTTTTCTCTGTCTTCTATTAACAGGGGTTCCTGTGCATAGCTCGCTAAGGGATTATTCCACATGATGGTATACTGGTTTTTTCTGGTTTTACTAGCAGTATTTTGAGTTGTAAGTGTGCCTTCAAGTATATTTGATTCCGAAAAGTTGTAGATAGGAGTTGCAGGAGCATCCTGTATTGTTGACATCTGTCCATCCATCCAATACAACATACCCCTAAAAATTGTTGCCATATCTTTAAGAACTTTATATGCTTCCGTGGCTTTAGTAAGGTATAAATTTGCAGTAAAACGAGGTTCTGTTCCACCGTTAACTGTAGGAACTAACTCATCACAATACTTTGCAATTTTATAAAGTTGAAATTTATTTATCTCTTGTGCTTGTAAAAAGTCTCCCAAACCATATCTATTATTTATAAGTATATCATAAAATATCCATGCAGGGTTATCCGTATAATATGTACCTAGTTCAAGACTACTAGAATTACTGGTGCCTTCATCACTGAACTCTCCGTTCCATAATCCTGTATAAGTTGCTACACCTGTATCTGTTAGGTGTCTTGGCACATAGTTTGATGGAATTTTTACTTTCAGCCCTCGCACATGATAAGCACGTTTAGGGGGTCCACTAAAGCTTTTTGAGCTAAATCTTACTGCAGCCATAGCAGCAAAAGGATGTTCAAGTTTTTCATCAATAACTGCTATAATTTGTGCAATTTTTACGCCATCTACGACAGCACTTATCTCGTCGGTTCGCCCTCGAATAATGTAACCTCCAGCAGTCAATCTGCCAGTATGGTTATTATCATTAGTCTGTCCATCGGGAGTTAGACGGGTAACTACTAATTTTAAATCTTTTATATTTAAGAAAGTATTTATAGGAATGTCAACGGTGTATGCAATAGAAGTTTTTTGAAGTCCAAACCATTTTTGATATTTAAAGGCCCCTCCTGTAAGGTCTTTCCAATCTGTAGGATTTGCTCCTCCGCTTTCAGATCCTTGAAGTTCTATATTAAAAGCAGCTCCTGCAGATAGATCAGTTCCTTCTTCGTCCATTGCATAGTGACCGCCGGGGAACTCAAACTGTACTTTTACACGATCAATTTCATTTATTTGTGCGCTTGTAAAAGAGCTACTAAATACTATGGTTTTCTGTACCATTCCGGTCGGTAGCGGATCTACAGTGGGGTAGCCTGAAGGTATAGAGGTAGGGTAGGCGTTTGTAGTATCAAACACCTCGCTTTGATTACTTGTTAGTGTAACTGGAAAAGAAGCAACCCCCGTACCTGACATCTGATAAAAAGGTTCTTGAGTACGATTTCCTATACGAAATTCAAGGGAAGATCCGGGGTATTTCTGTGTATTAGCGGGAGTTCCTCCATTGGTGCTTGATCCTTTTATTGTTATCTCAGACCCTAAAGTAAATTCTTTATCCGTAACGGCAAGAGATGAACTGTTTTTTGGTATATAAATAACGTTATTACTACTAACTTCTCTTAGTTCTACTTTTAGAACTCTATCTATAAATACTTCTCCATAGACTTCATTTGTTCCTGCTGCAAATATTTCTTTATCTGTATCACCTATAGTTGCAACGGTCGACCAAGGTCTAAAAATAGCACGTTTTGTATTTCCTGAATTCAATTCAGAGCTATAGCTTGTATCATGAGTAGAGATTAAATCACCTTTCATAACTTGACCGTTAGGTAACTTAATTCTAATTATTGGTTTTAGATTAAAAAGTATTCCACCCTGCTGAGTAGTTTTAGTACTTTGAGTAAAAAATGTAGTTTCTCCAAAAGGAGAAGTATTAGCCACAGCACATAATCTTACACTTCCTATGCCTGTGAGCATACCCTCCCAGCCTTTTTTAACTATTCTTTCTATTTTTACTTTTGAGGAAGCAACTGAATGGACCGTTATCCAACGATAAATATGTGACTTACTATAAGTTTCTGTTAAATCATTATAATACGCTGTATTTCCTGCTCTGTCTTTAAGAGAAGCAGTAACGGGTTGATTTGACGAAGAAGCTGCGGCAAAAGTTATAGTATGGGGCTCTCCTGTTTCTGCCTCTGCTGCTTTAGGGCTTTCTTTTAAAATTCTATTTGTATCAGATAAGGCATCCCCCGCCAAATAAACAGATGCTTCTCCATTTACCAAACCTTCTATAGGTCCTTCGGAAATTAAGTCAGTGACAGAGATTTCCTGAATATCAGAACCACGTTGCGCAGCCCCCACAGGATCATTATATCCCGGAGTCCCTGGTATTGGTCTATTTGGATCCCAATCAAACATTATTCAGCACTCGCAGGATAACGAACGATATTTCCTTCATCATCTCCTAAAAGGGCATAAGACCCTCCCGCATTTTCAGAAGACATTATTGTTTCTGTTGTATTCCTTAGATCAAATGAAACTGCCTTACCAGGCACTCGTAGTTCTCCGTATAATACAGGAACAGGAGCCCCTTCAGGAATAGATTGTTCTGACCCTTGAAATAAATACCCTTCCTTTTGACCCTCTTCTTCATCTGTCGCAGGATCGGGCATCATCAACTCCATTATTCCCATCATTGCTAACATCAGTCCTGCAGCCATCATACCATAATACACCCAAGAACTCATTGCTGCCAGCCACGCTGGATTCATTAGAGCGATTGTTATCAGTATAACTCCTATTATAACTTTAAAAACTCCTTTTGACCCTACGGGAACAGGGGTAATAATAATATCTCCTTTATCTAAAGGCAATAAACATTCTTTTTCATCTGTTATATATTCATCTGCAATTTTAATTTTAAAGCCTATTTGGTTTTCAGTTTTATCTATAAGATACTTCCTCAATCCATCATGGTTTGCCTCAAGATATTGCATAACTTCTTGCACACTACTAGCTGCCACCTCTACAACATCCCCGAATTTCTCTCCCATGTCTCCTGCTAAATATAATTTACGCAACATATCTATAAGCTCCTACTAAGTATTGATGCCAAAAAGGGTATAAACTCTCCCTGCACGACAATCTATTAACTGCATGGTGGTAAAAAACATCATTTCCAATGTATACACCACAATGATTGTTTATTTCTTCTTGCACTCTAAATATAAGTACATCATTTTCTTTTAATTCGGATAAGTCTATTTCTTTTCCGCCCCAGTTTTTAATTACTTCTGGGCAAAAATAATCAAGTCCTTTATTATACCAATTATCTTCAAATAAAGCCCTTCTTGGTATTTCAATTTTTTTAGTAAGTAAGTAATCCCTCATTGCCTCAAAACAGTCTTTTACCCCAAACTTATACTCTCTACCAAAAAGATTAGTTGTACTTTTTTCTGGCTCAACCACGGTTAGGTCCATATTAGGGTAACTAAAGATATAGTAAGGTATTCCCATAGTATTACATGATTCTATATCTGTTTTTCCCGGAGTTGAGCTATCTCCTATATGATTATGTACTATTCCTATAATATCTGTCGTTAAAAATAGTTTAAAGTATTCTTCGGAATCCATAAGAAAATCATCATTATCTTTTGCTATATTAGTAACGGGAGTCCATTGCTTCTTTCCTTTTACAACGGTAATAAGACCACATCCCTCTCTTGGGTACTCTTTATCAAAATGTTCTTTTATTTCTGTGTATAAATCCATTATATTTTTCTACTTCCTGGGAATCCCCCGTAAGGAAGAGCTTGAATTGTATCTAACTCTACAAGTGGGATTGTATTTTGATTTGCGTTTGCACTACCTGTTGTATTTTTGGCTTGATAGCGTATTTTACAAGAATTTAATAGTTTTCCGCATTGATCGCCCCGAATCCAATAATTAGAAGGAGTTGTGGGAGCAACACTATTATTTGTTGAAGTTACTTTATAGACTGTAGAAGTTGCTGTAAAATCAAAACTTGCGTCTGCTACACTTCCTGCATTATTTACTGGATAAACAACATAGTCACTTCTCAGAGCATCTGTAGCATGTGTAGAAAAAGTGGTTCCAGAAACATAAGGTACGTATACTCTAACTTGTTGCCAAGCACTATTAGTAGCAGAAGGAACCGTAGTATTAGAAGCAGTTTCAGATCTCCAATAGGTGTAGCCTCCAGAACCGTCTGATAAAGCAACTAAAGCATCTATAGCAAAGGAACTACTTGTATTCCCTGGATGCGTTTTTCCGGATTGTATAGTGTTATTTGAATTATGAATTACATATTTCCAAACTATAGGCTCATCAAGATCGGTAAAATAGATATAATATTTTCTTTCGGTACCCGCGTCATCTACCGATACCTCTCCATTCTTATTCCAAGAACATGCCCCACTAGGAGTGGAAAAGGATAAACCTTGGTACGCCCAAGGACAATATTTTCCTATAATCTGTCTACGGGGTAATTTTATTCCTTGAAGATCGAAAGGGTTTGCAAGCTCAAAAACAACAGAATTTTCTGTTTTTTGTTTAACAGAATCAAGTATATAGGATCTTTTAGGGTACTCAACTATTGCTTTTGTGCTTACAGCTGTGGGGTCTAGAGTTAAGTACTTTTCTAAAGTTTGTCTTTTGACTATTCTTTTGCCTATTAGCTTGTCCATAGAGAAATCTGTTAAGCCTGCAGAACCTCCGTCGTCACCATTCTGAAAAACTGAAGAGGTACGCAAAATACTTTCTACATTTCCTACTGCAAGAGTTGGTCTAGCATGTGCCCCATCTGATTTTACTTCAAAATCAGTCATTTCCATAGGGAGTGCATAATAAGTATTTCCATCAAAAACTATAGGTGAATAATCTGTGGTTGTAATTCCTGGCCCTGTAAGGGTCATTCCCACGTGTAAACTACTAGTGTTATTAAGAGTAAGAGTATTAATGTCTGGATTTCCTCCAGCAACAGTTTTTGTAACAGAAACTGCACTACCTGCTGTGTCTAATCCTGAAAAAGTAAGAGTTGTACCCACTGTTAGATCTTGAGAGCTATTTAAAGTAAGTGTAGCCCCATTTATATTTGTAATTCTAACATCCGAAGAAAGCCCCGGATGAAAATAAAGAGTCGAATCAGCATCATATTCTAGCTCAAATAGAGAAACTAGAGGACTAGATATCTCTAGACTTTGTACATCTGCTACTAGTAAATTTGCATTGCTCATACATATATTCTTTTAAATTGTGCGGTTACATTATAATGGTTTGCATTTCCGTATTGAAGTGCCCAATTAGTACACACAACTTTAATAGTTGTTACCGGAGATCCATCACTGTCATTTGTAGAACTATTTGCATCAGGAATCGTAAAGTCAAAGCTAGAAACAGCTCCTTTATCCTCAAAAAACTGTACTATGTCGTCTGCTACTGTTCTTTCTCTATTTTTCATATTAATTTTATAGGTTTCTTCAATATGATTTATTCCTTTGGCGGCACGTTGTTCATATCCATCACCAAATCTTGAAGTTCTTACTTTTGGTTTTGCATTTCTTGTAAGATCGTTATCTGGACGGATTGTTGCTGTAGTTATATTTGTACCAGAAATTTGAAATCCAATATCAGGCATTATCCTACTCCATAAGGGCTAAGAAGTCCGCCATTTCGTTTTTGGTCCATTAATTCCTCTTGTATCATAGCTGCAAGTTTTTCGCCCAGTGCCTCCATCTGTTGACTATCCCCGTCTGTTTCGGTAGTAGAACCGCCCTCACCATCCATATTTATAGTTACTCCTACATTATTGGTTTGCATTCCACCAGCAGCACCTGCGCCTTTCGGGAAAGTAACAGGTATGTCTTTACCATTCGGTAAAGGAACTACTGCCTCGTTTCCGTGGAGTATGGCAGGATACCCAGCCCTGGGGCCCCTTGCAACTCCTCCAGCAGCAAATCCCATTGGAGGGTATAGCCCAGTCTTTGCAACTCCTACAGTAGCGGATGCATAGAGCGCAGTGATCAAGGCTGCACGAGAAGTCTCTTCTGCGGCCGCCAGCGCCTTGTCACGTATGTCTTTAAGTTTCTCCCAAAGAAGTTTTCCTTTGTCCCATATATACATTATTGCTATTATCTTTTGTAATGCTTGTGCAACTTTACTATTACCTAGTAAAGCAGTAACGGCTAATCCAAGACCTAAAGCCATTTTTCCAGCTTCAACTTTTAATTCCCCCATGGTTTTCTCAAGTCCCTCCGAACCACCTTTACCACCTCCTGGTTTATCAGTCTGGCCAGCATCTATTGTTCCGCCACCGGCTCCGTTTTCGCCTTCACCTCCACCAGCACCAGCGGCTGCGACACCTGTAGTGACTGTAACACTATTGGCCTGGATAGGTATACTATCCATCATGCCACCCTCCATAGGGTCACCAAAAGCGTTCATATGCCCGGCTGAGCCCGATAAGTCGCCGCCGCCCGGGTTTGAAAAGCCGCTGCCGACTGTAAGACCTGAGCCATACACTTTGTTGCTATCGAATACATTATTGCTATCGAATGGGAGCCCATCATTTATCCAAGGAGGGTTACCAGTATTCAAACTCTGTGAGCCCCCGCCTGAATAGCTGCCTCCGCCTCCGCCTCCACTACATCCCATGCAGCAAGAAGAACAGGCCTCTCTAATAGCGGTAGCAAATCTCGTAGCTGCCTCATCGAAGGCTTGAACAAATTTAACAGAACCTGCTTCTATTCCTGCTTCTGTTTCTGTTTTAACTGTTGGTGCTGCATCTTCTACACCCTTTTTAGCTCCTTCTGCCACATTTCTTTTCATTCTTTCTTCTTCTGTCTCAAAATTCAACCAGCTCATTATTTTATTAGTAACGTTTTTAGCAAAAGCATCAATCATACTATCTACTACACTCTTCATTATATTTAGAAGAGCATCTTTTATACTAGATTCTTCTCCTTTTAATATTGCTGCTATATTGGTAGATAGACCTGTTTCTAGGCCTTGTCTGGCTGCATCTACTAGTGACGTTCTTATGTCTAGCTGTCTTTCTAGTGCTCTATTTTGGAGTTCTAGTATTTTTACTTCCTCGTTACGATGCGCCAGCATCGTAGGGGTCATTTTGATGCCTTTTAATCTCATGGCCTCTTCTAGTGCTTGGAGTTTATTTATCTCTACGTCATTATCTAATATTTGTCTCCGTATATTCAGATATGCTTTTTCTCCTGAAGCTTTTCCAATAGATGCAGCTAGAAGAGATTTTTCATTTCTTAACTTTTGAGTTGCGTACTCAACTTCCTGCCTAGTAAGCTCTCTTAATAACTTTAACTGTGCGGTATATTCTGTGATCTTAGCGCCTTCCATGCCTTTATCTTTTGTAAAGCCTAAGTCTAGAAGGGCCTGCCGATCTGCTACTATTTGCTCTATCAGGTCACTATGAGTAGTTTTGAACGTAGTCAGTCCATTTTCTACTTCCAAATATTGCTGACTTAATGCACTCCAAGCTTCCATGGAGCCTGCAGCTGTGGCTCCGGTTTTTGAAAGCCTTGCAGTTAGATCGTCAAACTCTTTTCCACTTTCTTCTACTTTAAATGTTCCATCTACAATTTGGTCTAAGAGCTCTTTGTACCGGGTTTGATGTATTGTTAGTTCAGCTGTTCTAAAGCTACCATAATACGCGCTCATGATTCCTGCTGCTTTTTGCTGTTCTTTACTTAATTGTTTAATTCCTTCTGACAATGCGTTTGTTGCTTTTACTTCTGGCATAGTGGCTGCTGACAATGCTTTTATACCCGAGATTGCTACACCTGCCTTATGTAAGTCTCCATATGACGCGGTTAATTCATCTATTTCTTTTTTAGATAAGCCGTTTGATACCCATCGACCCCTGTTCGCTCCACCTCCTGACCTAGGATTTTGACTTTTTCGCTCCATCCTATCAAGCATCTCTACAAGTCTTGCTTGTGCAGGGGTTAGCATCGCCACTTCCGCCCTAGCATCTTTTAAGTCTTTTTTCCAGCTTTTCATCTTGTTTGAAGCCTCGGATATTTTCTGTCCAAGATTTTCAATCATTTTTCCTTCTATTTTTAGTTCGTGTAGTCTATCTCTTTCTACTTCGCTGCTCTTCTCTCGTTCTTTTCGTGTATCTTCCTGTATCTGTACAAAATCTTTATATTCTTTATTAGCTGTTACTAAGCCGTCATTCATCTCTTTAAACTTATTTATCACATCTTGCATATGCTTATCTTCTTTAAAAAAGCCCATCATCTGTAATACTTGAGTGCCTAAATCTTTTACCATGAGAATAATACCTATAAGTCCCATGCCTTTCATCAGCAAGTCTACGCCTCTAGTAAATTTTGCAGCGGTTGCTTGCATCATAGCCATAGCGGCTTTCCAACGAGCAACCATTTTCTTATTCTGGACATCCATTCTTTGGCCCATAGATCTCCAGTATAAAACTATTTTTTCAGTAGCAGTATAAGAACCTCTAACTTTAGCTTTTAAATGAATTCTATAAGTAGATAATTGTTTTTTATCCATGTGTGCAAGTTTTTTGTTTTTATCATGGGCATGTCTTAGTAACGCAGCGGCTTCGTTCTTTTTAAGCTTACTAATATCTCCGCCTGCATCTACTAGTCCTTTACTAGGGTTTTTTATACCTGCTGTAGTACTTTTTCCACTCGCTATATCTTTTTGTTGTTGTTCTAATTCTTCTAACTCTTCTTTAGCTTCTCTATACGCTTTTGACGCTTCCTCTGCGTTCTCTTTTGATTTTTTACCCCATTCATTCAGTCCTGGAACGATTGCTTTAATTATAGGAACCGCCATAAGAGCAAGAGCTGCAGTTAAAGATACAACATTCTTTGTAAAAAATTCTGCTACCGGTTCCGCTATTACTGCTATCCAGCCTTTTAGTACTTTTAGTACTTTGTCGAAAGCAACCCCTAGTTTGGCAATTTTATTTGCTTGAACATCTGTTGCTTTTGCAACTCCGTTATATTTTGTCTCTAACTGACCTTGTACTTCTACAAATACTGCTTGTTTTTTCTCATACATTGATAAGTCTTGGGCTGTTTTACCAAGAGTGGCAGCATATTTAGATTGAGCATCTGCAAGACGAAGTGTAATACCTAGTTCGTCTAAGAGTTCGGGTTCTGCTTTTGTAACACCTCTAATTAAACGATTAAAAGAATCGGTAGTATCTCGTCCTAGAATTTTTGAAAGGTTTGCTGCACCTGCGGCTAGCTCCTCTATTTGTCCCGCACCTAATCCTGATGCGATACCAATAGAAGCTGCTTCTGATGAAGCTTGAAAGTCCAACATAGATCCAGAGGCTGCTTGTATATCTGCAGTAAGACTTTGCATACCTACACCGGTAGCGCCTGTAAAAGCAACTTGAGATTCTTGCATGACTCTCATATCCGCTGCTTTTTTAAGAAAATTAAATGCCGCAGTAATTGCAAAGACGTTAGCAGCAAGAACAGCGTAAGCAGGAACAAGAGTTCCTGTCATTCCTTGCGCCATCTTAGAGAAGTTTTTGGTACTGTTAGAGGACTGTTTAGATAGCCCTTTCATGTTTCGGTCTAAATTTGAAGAACCCTTACCGGCTTTCCCACTAGCTACACCTACATCATCAAGTGCAAGACCTAGTTTTTTAGCACTAACAGCCACTCTCTGCATAGATCCACCATCAGAGGTTTGAATATCAATATATACTGTATCTTTTTTTGCCATCAGCCTTTCACATTATGAGTGTACGATTTACCACTCGCCTGGTTTCTTTTACGTTCATCAGCCTTTCGTTTACGTTCTTGTTCGTCTGCTCTGTGAGATACTACTGTACGTTCATACATTTTCATAAAATATAAAACAGTCTTTTGATCCTCTATTTCAAATAAACTAAATAAAGTATCTATATGACTCCAGTTTTTTCCCATATAAGAACCTGACATACCTTCCCAAACATCTGATAGATAGCTATATACAAAAAATGCCACTTGAACCTCTGCAGGAAATGCAGTTGCTTCAAGCGGCATTCTTTCGGGATCGGGTTCCTCGCCTAATTGTTCACAGATAAGAAAATATTTCTCAATATCAATAGAATTTGATTCTTTTACAAATCTTTCAAGTAGAGACTGTATCTCGTCTACTTGTTTCCAGTAAAATTTTCTAAATCACCTACTGTTTCTGTGACCCACGTATCAAAGTCTGCAGCGTTTTTCATGAGTAACTCTGCGTTGTCCTTTGTATACGGCAATTCATCATCAGGCTTAAAGGAAGAGACATCAACCAAAAGAAGCTCTTCTAGGTATCGATATTTCAGTCCTTTCCACCCTTTTATTACTGCTTCACAATAATTAACTAAAAATTTATCTTCATCCAGTTCTTCTTCAAGCTGTCGGGTTTTCTTATTCCACTTATTGGATAAGCACCTTTTACGTAGCTTGACTAGCTCTTCTCGTGCTAAATAACACAAGTCTACTATCATTCCTTCAGACCCCGGAAAGTCACAGGAAACTGTCTTACTTGGAGTCATAAGACTCGCTAATGATACTGGCTCTTTCTTTGGTTCTGTTGTTTTTGTCATGCGAATAAATCCCTATTAAAAATTAAATTATACGGTATAAGAGACGAAATGTCAAGAATTATTTTTGTGAGGTGATAAGTGAAGGGGCCGAAGCCCCTTACTTATTAAGAGTATGTGGCTGGTGCGTAGTAAACAAGGTTGGTGACCTCGTTTGCTGTACCAAAATCCGCAGGTAATGCGTGAAAGTTACTCTCAAGTGAAATTACATCTTCTACAGAATGAGAAGGTACTTCAAAGTGAACATTCGGCATTGTTATTACAAGGGCAGGTGTTCCTGCCTGAGCTGCTCCACCGATTTCTAATACTACTGTAAACTTATTTACAACTTGTGACATAGCACTTGTAGATACAAGATCATTAAAGAACTGTCTAGAAGTACCTGATGTTGTATCAGAGTCACTTAGTGTTAGATAACATGTTGCAGAACCTGTAACGTTACGGGCGCCTGTTACGTGCTCCAACGGCTTGTTAACAAATCCTAATTCATCAGGTACAAGATACGTGATATTATTAGCGATTGTAAAACTTCCGCCTGTCATTGTAAGATTATACTTTCCATCTCCGTTTGTTACCATTCCTCCAGGGAAGACTGTTTTATTATCAGAGGTGATTTCAATCTTAGTTAAACGATTTCGTATAAAGGTATTAGTACTTGTTACTGCTTCATCAATTGCTTGAGTAAGAGTAAGGTTTCCTGATCCCGGTACAGTTTTAACCATGTGAACCGCAGTACCTTGAGCATTATCAGTCTGGAAGTAAAAGTCTCCAGCCTGTAGTAAGGCTCCGTCAGTACCGTCCTGAGTACGCTTCGGAGTTGTAGCATTTCCAGTTTGTCCAACTGTTAATGTAGTACCTGTTCCAGTTCGGAATGCAGTAGAAACGTCTTCAATCTCTTTTGCAAATCCAGACCAGTTCAAAGTAGCAATTCCTTCTACATCAAAATCAACACTTACTTCATTTGCAACTGCCTCTGCACACTTATAAATAACTGGATTTAAAGCGTCAGTTTCAATTACAAAGTAAAGATGCATTGGATGTAAAGCTGATCTATTTGACTCAGTCATCACAATAGTATTAGTTGAAGTAGCAGGAGTAACAACAGGGCCGCTTACTTTATTTACAGCTCTTCGGAAGCCTTTTGCTCCTGCAGTTAAAGTTGCTACATCAAAAGTAAATGCCGTATCACCTGCAGCTGCACCGATAAACTCACTTGCAATACTAATGGTTTCATCTACTGCCCATCCATCACCAGGAGAAGCAACTGCAACTGTTGTAACTCCACTTCCATTTACTGATACAGTGAACGATGCTCCTGTTCCTCCACCACTTACATCAGTGGTATAGTCACTTTCTGTAATTGTGTATGTGCCTTCAGTACGATCAGTATCTGTTGCACCACCAAGAGTATCAACAGTTGCAATACCTGTTGAGCTATCGTATACGTCTGCACCTGACATCGCTGCCCAGAGGACTTCTTCCACTGAGTGAACATCGGTTCCTGACCCGTCTGCACTAGCAACACCACTTGCTACGCTTCCGCCTTTTGACTTAAAGGGTCGAATATATGTACTAAAAGACCATTCTGCAGGAGCAAGAGAGTCAGTAAATAGTCGTCTACCTCTACGAGATACACCTACTGTGCTTTCCATTTCCGAGAGTAGTATTTCAGAAGTATTTGTAGTCTGAGAGAAACTATATCCATCAAGAATAGGTACCTCCCATAACTGCCCCGCTCCCGCGGTGTTAGCATCTTCGTCGTCTTGATTACGAAACTGAACAAACAGTCTCGTGTCACGACTAAAATACAACTGATCTGCCATAGTTTTTCTCCTATGAAACTTGAAAAGACTGGTCGTGAATTTTTATTCGTGCCAGAATTTTCTAATAACGAACCTCTATAAGTATTTCTCCTACTCCAAGTGGCTCAAGTACACCCTCATCAGTATCAATACTGAGGATTGTGATTTGGTGGGTAGATTGCTCTAACCCTAATCTATCATTGTAAGTTAACTTACTATTTGTCTCTAATACTGTTTCTACATCTTCTAATAATTCGTCTAATGCAGTTACGGCATCTTCTTGATTTACATAACAACGGACTGTAAGATTTAAAAAACGATCTTTATATCCTCCTGTCTGATATGTTCTTGATTCGCTTCCTGCGTTTATATGTATTGCCGGAAACTCCTCTACTTCATCCCAGAATTTCAGCCTAGGGCTAGTTTCTGCTACTGCTGTATGATATATTCCTCTTCCATCAATTAAAGCAAGTTTATCCGCCAGAGCTTTAGTAATAGCTGATCTACGAGTAGTATATGATCTTGCTGTGCTGGCCATTACTGTCTCCTAGTGTAAAATCTTCCTAAAGCATACCCTGAAGCGATTTCTCTTATTGAAGCGTCAATCAAGGTTCTAGGGTCTCTATCTGTGCTAGCAAATCTGGAACCACTTGAAGATTCATATACTTCATAGGGGTTTTTTCTATATGTATACCCAAAACTTGGGTACCCCTGTGGAGTTTGTATAACATCTGTCAATTTTACGCTTCCTGCTAATCTTCCAGATTGATTTTCTAGTCTTGGAGCTCCCATATTCTTTCTTACTGTTTCTGGTAGCTTATCATTTATAAGAGCCATTACAGTATATAAACTTGCTTGAGGATTAGCGGTACTAGCTTTTTGTGCCGCTAATTTTGTCTTTGCTCTATATGATTTTCCTTTGCTTTTCAGTTTGCTATTTGACACGCTAGACGTGGTCGAGCTAGTTCTATTAACTGGTTTAACATTTGAAGTAATTCGTAAACCTTTCTTCCTAAGTGCCGAAATTAGTAGCCATCTAGCATGAATTCTTGCGTCTGTTCTTATACTATTACTTGCTTCTTGATCGGCCCATCCATTATTTTTGGCCCATTTCATCATCATTTTTTCAAGTTTCGGTTTAAGTGTTGACCAATCTGTTGCTAAAGCTCCTGCTGCGTTACTTGAATCCGGACCTACTTCAATATCAACTCTCATTTTAGGCTCAAAAGCTACTTTACTCTTTCCTTTATATGCGCCTTTTTTAAACCTGGCTTCTATTTGACCAAAACGATCCACAAACTTTGTAAGGGGCTCAAAAGTAGCAAACTCACCCCATGTAGGTGATCTCTGTGCCCATTCTGCGGCAGCAAGTAATTGTAACGCACCAACTGATCTTTTAGTCTTATGTAACCGTTGAGTTCCTTGCGCCATTAAAGAGCTTTCAGAAGCCTCTTCACCTCTCACTGATCTATGTTGCGTTAATGTATCGTGCCCTTCTTCCTCTAACTTCTTATTAACTTCTGTTCTAGCAACTCGCTTTAAAGTAGTGAAGGGTGTTTTAATTGCTCTACTTTGATGAAAACTAATACGTTTGCCGGCATCCCATGAAACAAGCTTTGCATCTGTTCTTGATCTCATTACATGTGTATGAACTGCCTCTAAAGCGGTTTTTGCCACTTTTTTAAAAAACCCTATTTTTAACTTAACAGGTTTATAATCTTTATTTTGTGCTTTTCGTCTCTTAACTACTGCATTATAGCCTTCTAAAAAAGATTGTGCTACGGGTCCTACCGCCATTGTTACACGCTGTGGTCTTCCGTCTATTGCACCTCTGGCTGCTTCTGAATCCAGAAACTTTTCCATTCTTTTTAGTGTTCTTCTTACCTCTGACGCAGCCATTAAAAAGTTTTATACAAGTCTAAGACTCTCTTAATGTGATCTGGGAAGCTAACATTGTTTTGTTGGCTAGTACTACCTTGATTTTGTAAGGTTGCTCCAGCTATAGATTGTCTTTGCTTATGCTCGTCTTTTAAATAATAAGTAATTAAATCAAGTACTGCAAGTTTTAAGTCCCCTGGAACTGCTGAGTACCCTGCAGTATAAACTACCTTTACTGCTCCCACTCCTGTGGGCCAGTTTTTATACCCAGAAGAAGTAGTACGTAAAACACTATCTGTATGTGTGTCTAGAGCATACTCATATGCTCCTGTTGTAAGTGTTGTATAAGAATCACTATATGAATCCCTTTCTTGAACACTTACTATTGCATTAACTGGGCTTTCTGTTAGTTGTACAGCATGAGTCCCCCAATTAATATTAAATTCTTCAGTTTTATTTGAAGAGTAAAAATCAACAAATGTATTACCACAATAAGTTTTTACTAATTGACTCACGGAAGGAATTAATACATTCAGACGCGCATCATCCTTTGGTTGGGTGATACCTTCTGCCGTTTTATAATCCTGTAATGTTATTAAATTAGCCATAAGTTAATTAATAAAAACTTAGGGGAGGAGAACCTCCCCCAGTTTCCATGATTACCAAGGTAATCAGTGGTATCAATTACTGATACTCGATTCGTACTGCAGGCTCATTGTTTGTTACGCCAGCAACCAACTCGTTAAATCCGAGTGATTGAGCGGCAACAATAGCCGTGCGCTGACCAGCTACTTCGTAGTCGGTCTCGATGCTAACACCCTTAAGTCGGGGGATAACATAGTTACGTACGTTAACGGCACAAGCAGCGGTTCCTGTAAATCCACCAGCTTCTTTTGTACCTTGAGCAAGTGCGTCAGTAGCAATTACGGGAGATCCGTACATGCTTCCAACTTGACCAACTAGCTTCATTGCTGTATCGGAACCAACTTCTGACACGTCAGAGAAGGCTGCATCAGCAATCAAGTTGTAATATTGGTCAATACCTACGATGTAAGCAACATCAGCAGGATTAACACCATACTTGCCCATTTCAGATCGAATTGAAAGCAAGTTAGCACCTGTAACTGCATCGGAAGTACCGGATGCATCAGGATCAGCTACGAGAGCAGAATCTGCTGCCATGAAAGATCCAGCACCATCAGTACCGGCTCCACCTACAAGACCAACAAAAGAAGATGTACCATTCATGATAGCTGCATCAATAGCTTTTGCGTGTGCTCGTGCGATAGCAGAAGTAATAATCGGCAACATGCTGATAACTACTTGCTCATCAGTATCGTTCGCTATGAACGTACCTGAGATTAGCCTGAAAGCTTGGAGCAATACTCGGTTAACATTATAGTTGTTATCCGTTGCACCTGACTCTTCCAGAAGGTTAGCAGTAGTCTCAAGACCAGTGCCATTCCAGTTGGCATTCTCAGTATCAGGAGCAATTGGTAGTACAGTTGCACCAGAAGCCACTTGAATTTCACGGAAGAGAGGAGCAACTTTCTGCTCTAGTCTTACTTCCTCTTCAAATGCCTGAGAAACACTTACGTCGATACCAGCTGAGCTAGTAGCATCATAAGTTACGCCAGCTTTTTGTAGAACATCTCGGCCGAAGCTAGTGTCCCAACCCTTGCGAGTAATTTTTCCAAGGATATGCGCTTGTAGCATTTCCTTCCTATGAGAAGCCATATCATTACGACCACGATTTTCAAATACACGCTTGGATTCACGCATCTTCTCAATCTCGTCAGCTTTCTCTTTGAGATCAGCCTCATGCTGCTTAAGGACTTGGTCCATTTCAGCATCTTTCTCAGCCATCTTTGCTTCAACGTCTTTAACAAGACGCTCTGTACCTGATTCAACAGCAGTTACAACAGCAGTTTTGACCTGGGCTTCTTGTTGAGCTTTAGCTTCTGCTTCCGCAGTTGCTTTTTCCTCAACTTCTTTTTGTACAGCCTCATCGGCTGCTTTTTGCTCGGCTTGCTTCATTGCAATTTTAGCAGCAGTTTCCTCAGCTACTTTTTTAGCAAAAGCTTCCAAGTCAACGGGTTGTTGTGTCTCTTCAGACATCGTTATCTCCTTTTGGACTTGCGCCCCGTCACTATTAGTGAAAGTTTTTTTGAAATCATCGTACTCATCCATAGAGTTAAATGATTTCGCCAGTGAAAAAGTAGCTGTCTGGTTACACGGTACAGATACTACCGATACCTCGAACAATTCAGCGTCCTTTATTCTTAATCCGTCGGTTTCCTCTAAGTAATCAGCGTCCTTGACTCGGAAACCAACAGAAAAGGCTCCAAGAACACCGTCTTTAACTAACTCTACTACATCTTTGGCTGCTTTACTGATTTTAGCCTCCATTTCTAGACCCGTGGCAGTTGCTTTTAAAGCAGTCGCTCTTCCAATGGGTCTATTGTAGTCATGATTAAAAAGAATTATGGGATTCTTTTCAAAATTTTTCAATCCACCTTTAGTCCACGCATCAGCTGAGATAGAATCGCCCGCGCGATCAAACTCTGCTGTGCTAGCCATACCTCTGATTTTAACACTTCCATCCTCATCAGTATGAGACTTAAAAGTAGAGGTGAGATTAAATATCTTCTCCATCATCCCCCTCATTTTCCGCGTCTGCGGTCTTTGCCTGTAATTCTTTCAACGGGTCAACCGTATCTTCTTTAGGCCTTACATCAGTTAGCCCCCTCATAAGCTCGGGACAAAACGATTTGGTATAAGCAACCATAATAGACCATGAATTAAAGATTTTTTTAACTGTTGCAATCTTTAGCATAGGGGGTCTAAGCGGGTCACTTGAAAATTCTTTTGGAGTAACTAAATACCCTTTTTCTGCAAAATACATTGCCATTGTTACGGCCATTTGCTTCTTTTGTTTAGATGATCCTGCCATTACTCTTCTTCCTCTTCCTCGACGGGTCTTCCGCCTTCATCAGGGTTTACAGCACTACCAGCTATGTTTGCTGGAACTCTTACATCATCTTGTCCATCTACTGGCTCAAAACCAAGTTGCTCTCTAGCTTCATTTGGAGATATAATTCCTCCATTTACAAGTGCTGTGTAATATTGTGACTGATCCCTTAACTCTGGTTGTAGAGCTGGTATATCAGTGACATCTTCTTTTATACTAAATCCAAAAAATCTTTCAAAACCAAAGTTAATTTTTCTAACTATAGGTAGTATAGTCTCTAAGTAATATAATCGCATGTTCGGTCGTATATTAGCATTATTACCTGAGTCTAACATGATTGGGGGTACGCCTAGCGCCTTCAGTATTATCTTTTCATTTTCTGCTATTGCGCTTTGGAAGTCCAAATCCTTAAAATTAACGTTTGAGATTTGATCTATTTCTATTCCACCATCTAAAACTAATGGCCTTCTGCCTCCTGCATCAGGCTTATATCTTACTTGCCAGGATTGTATCATCCTGTCCTTAATCTTCTCTGATAAAGTATTAGGACTTTTTAAAACTAGTCCAGGTACTGCCCCATTTTTAAAGAAATTATCTTGAAACTTTCTCATAGACCCAATGAGTTGCATTGTTCTAAGAGCGGGGCTTAATCGAGGGACTCCTCTATAAATTGAGAAAAAGGAATTTTCTTTTATGTGTATTATCTCACTTGGAGAATAATCTATGTCGTTTGAAAAAGTATACTTTTCAACATACGTATCACTACTTGAATGTATTGACATCTTGCTTGAGGGTAGATGGTATAAGTGTACCCCATCAAAGTAAATAAAAATGTTTCCGTCTAAAATAAAATCTGTAACTAGGTTTCTTTTAAATGTATTAATATCTTGAAAAAGATTTGGCTCATAGTTAAGTAATGTATCAACCTTAGCTCTTTTAATACCTTTTATAATTCCGTTGTGTCGTGCTGATCCTTGAATTGTAGAAGGAATTTCTGCTGTGTCATCAACTATCATATTTACGGCACGATTGACAATTTCTAGTTCTTCATACTGTCTTTCATAACTGACAACAGGTTCTCTAGTGGTTTGTACATCGCCTCCCATAAGAGACTGGGAAGGATTGAGTTTTTCCTCGTCTTGCCTTCCTAAGAATCTATCATACCATGCCATTTTTATCTCTTTGAATCTCTACCCAACGCTTTTGCTTATGTACTGTTCCTAAGCCAGGGTCTCTGCCGTATACTTTATGAAGTTGTCGGTGATGATGATGACATAGAGTAACAGTATGTACATAAAGCTCGTCGTGATGTTCCTCTATAAAATCTTCTCTTATTGCAAGAATATACTTTGGATCTAATTTATTTTTCTTAATCCATCTATGGACTAAGGGTGCTAAAGTGTAGTAATGGTGAAAATCAAGTTTGGTCATTACTCCACAAATGTAACACTCCGAACCTTTCTCGTACTTATTCTTCGCTTTATCTCGAATATATTTTACTATATCACGTTTGAGTTCGGCCATTGGGTTTCAGATTTTCTAATTTTTCAGTAAGAGAATTATATCTACTTTAAGATACTATGTCAATAATTATTTTTGACCAGGTATCCTAGAAACTTGTTGCCGAAGTCTCAAATGAGTATAATGCATACCTTAACGCGTCGGCCATGTGAGATGCATAATTGTGTTTCGGTTTCTCTTTCATTAGGTTTGGATTGGGGTCCCATTGGTATTGATCTAGCGCAGAAAGTGTTTGTTTACAAGTCTGTTCAACAAGTAATTGATCATTATCAACTATTCCTGCAACCTGTGCTATTCCATCTAAAACTGACTTCTTCGCGTTAATGGTGGAAATGTCATAATTCTGAGCGAAGTCGAAACGGGTCTGCTGTGCAGCTGAGTCAATATAAATGTAATCTATATCCCACTTATCAATCATACGACTGATTTCCTGTGCATGCTTTTCTGTAGTTTGTTCGGCATCTAAGTATTCAGCCACTAAGTAAAACTTCTTTTCATCCCAGTCATAGGCAATTACACAAAAGGCCGTAGGGTCTCTGTAACCCACATCCAGTCCCGCAAAGACATCCATCTTGGACGTGTCAATCTCTTCAAAGTTGCCGGTACAGTCCTCGTAATTAAAGTTCCAGATCTGACCTTCATAAGTATTGAAGTCAGCTTCGTATTCCTGCCTAAACTCGGCCTCGGACATTGATTTTCTAGCTTCCGCAATATCGCTTTCAGACATACGCGGATTATCCTTATAAGTAGCACGAATAGACGCCCACTCCGAGAATTCATCGGAATATCCTCTGTGAAAAAAATCTGAAAACCAATTATTCTTCCCCCTTGGTGTACTTATGAAGATAGCTTTTGAGTTATCTTTATCGAGCGTCGGTCGAAGGGCAACATTGAAGGCGTCTCTTCCATCAGCCAAAGCGGCCTCGTCAAAGATGATAAGATCGTAACTCCGCCCAACACAACTATCAACTTGATTAACACTTCCCATACGTATAGTTGAGCCATTTGTAAGTTCAATAACCTTGTCTTTTGCATTGTCTTTTGCAACCTCTAAATCAAAATGCTTGATCAGATTTCTCTGTAAATCAAAAGAAATCTGAGACAAGGCATAGTTTGGGGACATAATGAGTATGTTAGAGTTGGGAACCAATGATACCAGTTGCCCAATTATGTTTGCGATGTAGGTTTTACCCTGCCTTCTCGATACAGCCGCACATACAAAACGGTATTTCGGATTGTTGATCGCGTTGATGATCGCCACCTGACTAGCAAGTGGCGTCACGCCGAGTAGCTCCAAATAAGGGTCTACTGGTAATTTAAGAAACCTTGTCTCAGATTGTAACTCTAGTAGCTCGTTGGATATTACATCCCGTCTGCTAATCTCTACTGCCATGATGAACCTCTAGTGGTCGGTTTTTCCTTTACTGGTTCCGGCATATAAACCAAACCAAGCAGCACCGGCACCTACAATTACTGATATAAGTCCTGATTGCTCTAGGTTAGGTTCTGGTAAGTCCATGAACCACATTGTACTGTAGTATAGTAAGAAAATGTACACACTTAAAAATACTCGTGGGAATATTCTCCATGCATCTACAGCTTGTGCCATAAAAATGAATTTTTGCCAAGGGTTACGAGTTTCCATATCTTCTAACTCACGAATCCTATCTTTTAGGGCAGACTGTTCTTGGAGTAGTTCCATAAACTTACTAAGGTCTAATTCAACCTCGTTACGGGACATATCTCCTTGAAATCTATCCAAATCACTCATACTTTACGCTCCTTTCGTCTTTGCTCTTTCTTAGAGCCTTTCTTTGTTAGAGTCTTTAAAGCTTGAAGTAATGTACCACTTTTCATTACTTTGTTAAAACTTTTAAATAGTTTTTTTCTTCTTACCACGCTTTTTCTTCTTTTTCTTTGGCTTTCCGTAGCCAACCCATTTAGGCATCGTTACACCTACAAGGTACACATAAACAAACTTCACACATAACTTTCTCCTTTATCCTTGGACTATTGCGACTATAAGCCACAGTATTCCCATTCCTGTTATCCAAGTAAATACTGCTGTTAAAACCCACCCCATCCATTTTGCTATCTCTCGTCGTCTAATTTTTATACGAGCTACTTCTTTTTCATGGGCTAAACGAGCTTCTTCCATTCGGTTCTTTATTGATTTATACAGGTCGCCTTGACCCTGCATTAGACAAATATCTTTTAATTGTCTATCAAAATTTATTAGCTGCCGTTTGGCACTTTCCATTGCAAGAGCTTCTTTATAGCTCATTCGACCTGCTTTTGCTTTTTCTACGCTTTGATACTGTTCGGAGGCTCCAGCGAATTTACCAACAATAGCTTGTAAGTCTCCTGCATTTCCTGCCGATTCTCTTATAGTGTTGATGCCGTCGTTCAGTGCTTTCAACGCACTGATAACGGCCGCTACCTCTCCAATCACCAAATTTCTCCCAAAATTCTTTCATCAGAACCCTTTATTCATAACAACATAACCCATCCAATATATAGCAAAACAACTGAATATAACAGCTCCTGCGATGAGTATTCCATCAATAATTTTCCTCTTCTTTTTGAGGTCGGCTGCAGCTTGGTCCTGTCGCTGCTTTCTAACCTGTCCCCGGATTTCTATTAACTGTGCCCAAGCATCTGCACCTAGAGTATAAATAATAAATTGGTGCAACTCTTTTTCAATTTCGTCTGCTTTACGTTTGTCTGCAAACGTTTGTAAAGCTTCTTCCTCAACAGTAACAAACTCATTTCTCATAGCTTTAGTTCGTTTCTGCGTATGAGAAGCTCTAGCGGTATCTAACCCTCCCCAGAGTTTTCCTAAGTCTCCTGCCATATCCTGTAATTCACGGCCAGCTTGAATCCCTGACTTTATAGCAGTAAAAGCCGCCACTGCGGCTGTGATTGGCTCCACATCTTATCTCTACGCTCTCGGGGAACGTCGACTACTATCTTAGTAGTGTGAGTATTATACTTCCTAAGAATATGATTACCGTTCCTGTTGCTCCCAGCAATAAAAACTGTAGTCTATCCATTTTTGCCTCTATACCTTCAAGGCGGCCAAATATAGTTTTCCATCTCTCTTCACATTGGGCTTCATGAGTTGAAAATCGTGTGTATAGTTCATTAAGATCAGGCTGTTGTTCCATTTATAAGTTTGTCCATTAACTTGCCGTAATTACCCTGACCAAATGGTACGCCATCATTTATCTGAACGTTTGTTTGATTCCGAACAGTAGAAGCGGATGCTTTATCTAACTCTGCTTGAGCTTTGATTTCATCCATACGCATTTTATGTGCCATTTGTAATAAGTCAGCTAAGTCTTTGCTGGAGTACACACCACTTTCCTGTGCTTCATCAAGCTTTGATTGAATCATCTCATCCAATAAGGACCCGATGTTATTCTTGTTTCTATACCCTGTATCGAGGTAAACAGTGTCGATATACTTTTTGACTTCTCGTCGATTTAGTATATCCACAACCTTCTTTTCGTCAACCATTAGTTCTTGGCAAACCCCCTTAATATTACCAAGAGTTAGATACGAGTTCGCTACTTCAAGTCCTTCCGGAGAAATTGTTGTTACTTCTTTAGCCATGAGAGAATTATACTCAAAAGGGGATGCAATGTCAAGAAAAATTTTTCTATGATGGTTTGTCTGGCCAGATTACTCCGGCAAGGCTTGTTACATTTGAGTTGTCCGTGGGTATATCTCTTAAAGCTACCCTATACGCTACCCACTCTGCTTTTTTGGAGTCTGATAAAGGACTGTCAGAGAGTTGTGTCCAATCTGTTACATATATTCTCTTATCACGTTCCTGTCGAATCTCTGTCCACAATCTATCAGAATTTAGTGCCCATGCTTCATCTTTCCAATCATAGTACTCTCCGGTTCTTTCGTTTCTGTCAAGCCACTTCCCATCCTTATAATAGTTTGTTTTTGCAAACCTATCATAATCTTCCATTTGTGTTGTTACATGGACAACTGTTTTTGTGTTATCATTTGCCCAAGTACCCTCGTCTTCAAAAGTCGCTCCGGGGATATAGATAGTCCCACAGTCTCCTTCTGAGTCTACTATTGCGATTGCATAAACTGTCATATAAAGTCTCCTACTAATAATTCGCTAAAATTGGCTATAGGAACGGTTCCTAGCCCTAAAAATCCTCCAAAATCTATGAAGGAACTGAATAGTACTCTTCCTGTACCGGTACTACTATCAAAGTAAAATGCATTAAAAGCTGTGGATGTGCCTCCCCAATAACTTCCGTTTAAAGAAACATATGTGGAATTATAATCACTACTACTTGTTGAAGTATGTACAATATTACCGGTAGGAACTGCTCCATAGTAATTATAGCCTCCAGCCAAAGCATTTTTTGCAAAAATCTTTTTAATCCCAAAACCGTTACTAAAGCTTCTGGAATCAAACATTACATTATTTGAGGCATTTTTTACTTGAATACCATAATCAGAGCCATTTAAATTAGTAGCGGTACTATTTGTCATTGGCCTAAGAACTTTATAGGTTCCTGCAACATTTAAAGTTGGAGGGGAGGATTGCATGGAAGCTCCAAATCCTCCACTACCACTGGTAGGACGGCCAACTAAAAGGTCTCCTGCACTATAGCCTGCTACTTGACCATTTGATCCCGTTGTAGTACCTTGATTAATCATTGCAAAATGAACAGTAGAAGTCAAAGTTGAATTTAACTGATATGTATTATTTGCTCCAGTTGCATTAATTCCATAAGTCATAATATTAGTACCTCAATGCTACGAACGTGCCACTAACAGCGGTGCTTGCTAAGTTCTGTACATAAAACCCATTAGTTCCATAAACTATATTTAGCGTCCAACCTGCAAAAGGACTAGTTGTGTTTAAAAGAATTACTCCTATTGTATCCCTGTTGGAGGAGGTCATTCCTTCCACTGTATAGGTTGCTGAGCTACTATTACCGTTTGCCGACCAGCTACCGCTAGCTATAGCGTGTCCTGATCTAAGATTTGGTCCAAATGTGGTAGCAGCCGAAGCGTTATGTACTGAAATACCATAACCAGCGTTTCCTCCCCCTGAACTTGTTCCTCCACCTCCGGTGGCTGCTAAAGTTGTTGCGGCAACAGACCCCGTGACTCCATTTATTGTTAAGGTCCCAGTACGCGTAGTACTATTACTTCCTGAGGCATTAAAACGTAATGTAACAGTTTGTCCATTAGTAACTGTTGCAGAAGTTGCATAAGTTCCTCCAGCTACAGAAACTTGAGGGCTTCCTTGGCCGTCGTTAGTAGAGGCCGTAACTGTTTGACTAGTTGGATTTGCCATTCCTGAAATAGTTGCAGCACTTGATGTAACTTGCTGATTTAAAGGTAAATTTATACCATCATTACCTAAGCCTGAATCAAAGGCACTTGGTCCACTTGCTGATGGTGCTGTAACACTAAAACTAACTTGTGATAATTGATTCACAGGGTTATAAAAAGGTTCGGATGTAGTAGGATTGTAATGACATAAATGAGCTGTGTAATCACTACCAGCAGTCAAACTTGACCCTGCTGTCATAGTAGTGCTGGTATCTCCGGTATGTACTTTGCCTAGTTGGTTATTACTACTGTCCCAATATACTCCGGCCGCAGTATTATTAGTATGAACCATAGTACCACCTTTTCGGATACTAATATAGAAATAATTTGAACTGCCACTTGCGGCAGGAAGTCCTGTCATCCCAGAAACACTAAAAGCTATAGTGCTTCCTTGTACCACTGAACTTGTGCCAGCTGCAAGAGTTCCTGCAACTCGTGAAGTTATTACCTTATTAGAATATTTTCTTCCGCTTCCTGAGGAATGCGGTGTGGTTCCAAAGTAGCCCCACTGAATTGAGGCATCACTAGCTTGTATTGTGCGAGACCAGGTAGAGGGACTACTTCTAGTCACTGAAGCTGGCACGTTGTCGGGGTCTGGATCAGTATTATTATTATAGTTAACGCTGTCGCCATCGGGGGATGGTTCAGATACAACATAATTTACTACATCACCGGTTTTTGCCCACATTGTAGTAGTTGTAGAGTAGGTAGCACTACCTACTTTTAAAGGGTAGTGCCCAGCAGTACCGGTTTGATGCGCTGTCATATCAAAGGTGTATGTATAAGTAGCCATAAAAAAGATTATACTAAAAATGACATTAAATGTCAAGAAATTTTTTTAAAGGTGTTTTGAAAAAACCCAAAGTTGTACGTGAGGGGGTGCCCCGGCGCGAAAGCTCATGTCAAGTCTACAAACCGCCCCTAACCTATTGATATATAAAGACTTTTTATTTTTTATTTATTTTTTATTTATTTTTTTTAAGGCGGGGGGGGGGGGGGGGGGGGGGGGGGGGGGGAGGGGGGGTGACCCCAGCCGCACAGGCTCGGCG
>Ga0315316_10000171_pt1 | contig 37869 bp, 35 predicted proteins | sample M160m3416metaG_FD_203702 | JGI IMG/M metagenome (GOLD analysis project Ga0315316, IMG submission 203702) | Ammonia-oxidizing marine archaeal communities from Monterey Bay, California, United States - M1 60m 3416 | ecosystem: Environmental > Aquatic > Marine > Intertidal zone | place: USA... | reverse complement strand
CCCTTCGGAGCACGGTGATCTAGCGTGGGGTCTAGGTGGCTCGTGAGGCCCGATAGCCAGATGTTCTTCCGGCTGTCAAGGGCAGGCTACTGGGTGCTTGTTGGCTTTACAGCCGGAAGGTTATCTGGCAGAGTGGTTGATCGAGACGCATAGGCCCCACCAGATCACCTTCCGAAGGGGTGGGGTGGGAGAAAGACCAGCCACTATGCGACGACAGGGGCCAGCACTCCCACCCCCACCCCTTTAAAAGACGTCTTTTGTTGTTTGGGGTTGTGTTTTTTGTTGTCCTGAAGTATGTTCTTGTTGTGGCTACTTCTTCTGTTTCGAATCCTGATTTAAAATTTTGTAGGTATTGTTCGGAGTGGGTAAGTGAGTTTAAGGAGAATCAGACGTATTGTGATCCTTGTTGGAAGGTGTATAAGCGTCGGCAGTATCATATTGCGAAGCATAAGACTCGTTTGATGGCTGCTCAGGGTGGTCGTTGTCAGATTTGTGATGCTGATTTTACGTATATGCCTTCTTCTAAGATTCATGTGGATCATTTGCATGGTGATCGTTATTTGATTCGTGGTCTTCTTTGTTTGCATTGTAATTCGGTGTTGGGGCATTCTTTGGATCGCCCCGATGTGTTGCGGAAGGCTGCTGATTATTTGGAGAGGTCTGAGGCTCGTCCTTTGGAAGATATTTTGGAGGAGCTTGATCGGAAGGAATCTATGAGTAAACTAAAGGGTGTGTTCTAATGAGGAGATATTATGGCCGTTCACGGTGAAGATAATGCGCTGAGTACAGCGAGGGAAGTTGTTTGGACTGCTACGCAGTCTGCTTCTGTTGATCACCCGAATCTTGTTTGGGTTGAAAATAAAGATGGTTCTATTGAGGTGACTCTTGGTGGTGCTGATGTTGCTGATGATTCTAAGGGACTGTCTTTGGTTGCTGGTGCGACTATTGGCCCTATCACTATGACTCAGCCTTTGGAGAAGTTGTATGCGATTGCTGCTTCTGGTACACCTACTGTTAAGATATTTGTGACAGGGGTATAATGCCTAAGGTAGCTGGTAAGAAGTACGCTTATACCAAAAAGGGAAAGGCGCAAGCTGCGAAAGCTCGCAAGCAAATGAAACGTGCAAAGAAGCGATGATTTAAACTATGAGGAGATTTTGGATCTCCTTGAGTATGCTTCGCCTGAAGAGACGAAGTATATTGAGCATCTTTTATCGGCTCGTGTTGCTTTGGCATCGCCGTTAGATTATGCGTGTTACGTTTCGCCTCAGACAATACGCTACAAGCACGTGCAGGTTGTGTCCGATTATATCCAAGCTCTCTGCGAGTTCCGCCTTTACCATTCGGGAGTTGGACCGCCAGCAGATTGGTTCTATAGAACGGAGGAAGGGACTTTCCCGATAGAGGGTCCTGATGAGCTTCGTGATTTTTTGAGCGGAGATGAGGGTGGCGGCGTTCTTGAATTTTTTGGTTTGCATCCTGAGACTGGAGAACGAGTGGTTTTTCGGCTGGGCCTGTCAGCGCCCCCTCGTCACGGTAAATCTTGGATTACGACTTTGCATACTCCGGGCTGGTATCTTTCTCGGTGGCCTGATAGAAAGCAGGCTATTGTTACTTACTCTGACGAGTTTTCGTGGGAGTGGGGGGAACAGATTAATCGTCAGTTAGATGAGAGGAATGGTTTTGTTCAGACTAAAGGGAATAGACAACTCATTCGTGAAATCGAAAAACTCGGAGAGTTACGATTTGCAGGTGTTGGTGGTAAGCTCACTGGTACTGGCTATCACTTTGGCCTTATTGACGATCCTTTTAAAAACTCTGAGGAAGCTCTTTCGCAGGTAGCTAGGGATTCTAAGGATAACTGGTATGGGTCTGTTTGGTTGACTCGTAAGGAACCGATGGCTGTTGAGGTTGTTATGTTTACTCGGTGGCATGAGGATGATCTTTCTGGTCGTAGGATTTATGAGTCTGAGTCTCGTGTGCCTCGTAATGATTGGTGTATTTTGGAAATGCCAGCTATTGCTTTGGAACCTGATTATTTTCCTCGTGATGATTATAAGGATGTGATTGATAGGGAAGCTGGCGAAGCTCTTTGTCCGGCTCGTAAAACTTTGACTGAGTTGGAGAAGATTCGTGAGGATGATCCTTTGTGGTTTGAGGCCATGTATCAGGGGTCGCCTTCTTTGGAAGCTGGTGGTATTCTTTCACCTCCGTATCACCATTGGACTGATATTGGTTCTAATTACAGGCTTGAGTTGGATAGTGGTGAAGCTATAGTTGTCCCTAAGAAAAATTGTGAACGGTTCGGGGTTATTGATCTTGCTGCTTCGTTGAAGACGTGGGCTGATTGGTCTGTTATGTCTATTTGGGATTGGCATCGTGATACTCAGAATTTGATTTTGGTTCATATGGATAGGCAGCGTATTGAATCTGCGAGGCATTTGGAGTGGGCGACTGCGCTTTGCCGTCAGTGGGATGTTAAAGTTTTAGGCATTGAGGAGCGTTCTTTTGGCCTTACCTTGATTCAGCTCTTTCAACGTGCAGGCGGCTTTTTCGTCCGGCCTCTTTTTCCGAAGGATCGTGACAAGGTTCAACGTGCTATTCCTTATGGCGCTGGGATCACTAATCAACAAGTTTGGTTCCCTAAAGCTGCTCCTTGGATTTTTTTATGGGAGCAGGAGCATCGTAACTTCCCAAATTCGAAACATGACGATATGGTAGACACTGGTGCATATGCGTGGGAGATGACTCGTGCTATGCCTGCGTATTCACATAAGCGCAAGAAAGTGCCTACGTTACAAGATCTATGCTGGAAACAGCTAGAAGATAAAGCAAAGAAACCGCATAAGTGGTCAAGTATGATGAGGTAAATATGTTTAGATTAGTTGAGGGTGGAGATTTTGGCTTAGATAGTGCTAATGTTGGATTGTGTTATGTTACTTTTCGACCAAAAGCAGATGATGAAATTGGAATTTTTCGTGGTCCGCCAATAGAGGAAGAAGGCTTTTTAGATGTAGCTGTATCTTGTATAACTGAAGCTGCGCAACAGATAGGTTGGAAATCACCGGAGTCTGTTGCAAGGTTAGAACTTGGTTATGAAGAGCTTAAAAAAGAGAACGCACGTTTAAAAAAGAAACTGGATAAAGCAGAAATTGCTTTAGGAATAGTTGAGGAACTTAAAAAAGCTAAGAAAAAATGATAGGTTAGTGACATGGCAAAAGAGCAAACTGTAGTAGAGGAATTATACACTGAGGCGACTCGACATGTTATTGGGCCTTTGCAACAGTATTGGCTGAATCATGCTTTTGTTCGTGGCCTTCAATGGTTGCGTTGGAATACTGCAGTGACACGTCTAAGTGAACAGGTCGAAGACCGTGATCGGATTCAAGCTGTCTTCAACAAGATGAGAGCGAACCAACGCACCATAATTTCTAACTTAACTCAACGTAATTTAAGTTTTGAAGTTACACCAACAGGTCCAGACGATGAATCGGTAAGAGCTGCACGTTTAGGTGAAGCTATACTGAGAGATCTTCATCGTGGGCAAAGGTGGGAAGTCATACGTGAAGAGCATATGCAGGCTACCTGTAAGGGTGGCACTGCCGCTTTGATTTTGGAAATCGATCCTGATAATGGACTTCCTACGGTAAAGCCCCTCTCGCTGGCAGAGTTTGTTGTCGAAGCAGGTAGCCGTAATGCTGAATCTGCTCGTTGGTGTATTAAGGTAGAGGCGTTGCCTCCTAAGGTGGTAAAAAATATTTTTGGTTTAGCAAAGGAACCACCTTCTGATGCTCATTCTGGTTTAGCGCCTTTCCAACATAAGATCCTTCATCAATCTTGGGGAACGAACAGTACTGTTCCTGAATTGACAAAAGTACTGACGTATTATGAACGGCCAATGGGTAAATCCAAAGGCGGATTTCAAGTAATCGTTGATGGCAAAGTTATTCAAAAAGGCAAATGGCCGTATCCTTTTGAAGATCGTTTACCTATAGCTGTCTCACGTGAAACAGTTGAAGAGAACCAATGGTGGGGAACTACCTACATGGACGATGTTCGTAAGGTTCAAGTTATCTTAAATGGGATTTGGTCTGGCATAGCAGAGCACGCTAAGGAATTAGGAACGATTAGAGCGCTGTTCCCTGCATCTGCGGAACCTTTCGTTGAAGAAATGGTTGACAAGCCGGGTTTTCAGCCTTGGCCCGATGGTGTTCCTATGCCGGAATACCTTGAACAACCTAGATTACAAAACTGGTATGAAGCTGTTCTTGATCGGGCTTCGATGATGATTGACGACATAATGGGCGTTCACGATGTTTCTCGTGGTTTAGCCCCACCCAATATTGAATCTGGTTCCGGCTTGTCGATATTGGCAGAAAAAGATTCTTCACCGACTGGACGTTTGATTAAAGAGACTGCTCGTTGTTGGCAAGAAGTTGCTCAAATGGCTTTGCAGGTTTATCAGACTACACAGACAAAAGAAAGGACAATCGTTATTGATGCAGGCTTCGGCCCTGAAAGGTTCCCTCATAGGGGGTCTGACCTATCTGCCGAGTTTGAAGTCAATGTCCCTCAGGAAGAAATTGAGCCTCGGTCGAGGATAGGAATGATACAGCAAGCAGATAAAATGCTTCAAATGGGTTTGATTCAATCCCCAGCTCAGTACATTCGTATAGCTAATTTACCCGGAGCTGATAATTTAATTGCTGGGATATCGCCTCAGATAGCTAAAGCTAAGAGGGAAAACTCTGAGTTGGCTCGTGGCGAAATTAGTAACCCTGAATGGCATAAGCAAGATGACCATGAAATGCATATTGAAGAACATCAGGCTTTTATGTCTACAAAGCGTTGGGAACTTTTGCCTGAAGAGTTGCAGAAGTTGTTTACTAATCATGTTCAAATGCACAAGAACTTTGCTGCTGAAAATAAAGCAAGCGATATTAAGATGGCTGGGGCTCAAGCTATGGCTGAGCAAGCAGTTGCACCTGTACCTGATATTGGTCAAGGTCCACCTGTTGCTCCTCCTGAAGGTGGGGCCCCTCCAGAAATGGGAGGACCAACGCCGCAAGGAATGGGACCTCCGGTAGAGGAACAACTTAACAACATAATTGGATAGGATATGGCAGATACAGAAAAGGAATTAAAAAAAGTAAGGGATGAAGCTGCTCAAAGAAGAGTTGAATTAACTCCTTTCAAGAAAGCTTTTGAAAATTTTGATGAAGAAGCGACTGAATGGATTTTAGAAACTTTGACAATGATTAATGCTAATCCTTATGAAGCTGGAGAGCGTTTTGCTACGTTAGCTGTCGGTAATATGGGGCAGGATAACTTTGGTATTTGGGCTCAAGAATTTATTAATGCAGATAGTGTTGATAACAACGAGAATATAGGAGATAATAAAAAAATGGATGAGAATGCAGAAACTCAGATTAAAGCTATGGAAGAAAGGCTTATGACTGCCATCAATAGCAAAGATGAAGAAAATAAAAAGATGATGGCTGAAAGGGAAAAGAGAGAGCAATTTAAAGAGATTAATCAAATTGTTTCTGATCTTGGTTATAACATTGATGACTGGAAGGGCAAGATGCTTATTCAAGTAGCTACTCAAGAAGTTGACGCTACTCTTGACATTGGACAACGTTTATCAAAAGCTGATGATCTTGTGAAGGAACGCCTTAACGGAGAAAATCTTGAAGGTCAAGCCACTTCAGAGCCTAAAAATATCCAGATCGGTAATGCAGAAGTTTCTCAAGAGCCATTAAATGTTCCTGCTACTGGTGGACAAGTTGGTGGTAGTGGGATTGCTAATATTAACGAAACGCAGCCAATATCGTTTAACGACGCTGACGATGCTTTGATGACCTTACTTAGGTCGGAGGTAAGCAACTGATGAGTCAGATCCCTGTAGCTGGAAACCATGTTCGGCTTACGGAGCTTCATCCTAAAATGAAACTTCGGTTAAAGAAATTTCTTGCCGATCCGAAGATAAAGGGAAAGGTTGTAGTTAGTTCTGGTGTGCGTACATATGCGCAGCAGAAAGAACTCTATAGGCGCTACAAGGCCGGAACTTTCCCAAATTTGGTAGCGAATCCAGATCGTGTATTCGGCGGAGGGTTTCAAGGCTCATGGCACATGCAGCAGCCCAATCATCCTGAAGGATCGTATGGGTTTGCTGTTGATTTTCGTATTATAGGGAATGTATCTACAGCTACTGTTAATCAGGTTGCTAAAGAGTATGGCCTTGTTCGTACAGTACCTTCGGAATGGTGGCATCATCAGGCTTACGGTTACCGTTATGACACTAAAAAGTACGATTGGTATCCAGCTCCAGCTATTAACAAAGAGGATGAGGTGGCTACAAATACAATAGTTAAAGCTGAGAAACAAGCAATTATCCCTAACTTTGAGCTTGCTATGAAAACAACTTTACGAAAAGGAAAGCGTGGAAAAGCTGTTGAGTTGCTACAAGCCTTGCTTGCACGTAAAGGATACCGACTTTCAAGCAATTCAAGTAAAAAGACAGGAATTGACGGACACTTTGGAGGGTATACGCTTAGAGCTGTAAAGCAATTCCAGAAAAAAACTGGTCTTGTTGTAGATGGTATAGTGGGCCCTAACACTTGGAAGGCTTTGGTTAAATGAAAGACATAGATTATAAAGACCTCGCTGAAAGATGTATCGCTACATTTATTCAAGCGACAGTAGGAACACTTGGTACAAACTCTATTATTGATATGGGTGTTTCAGAATGGAAACTAATTTTAGCTAGTGGTGGCGCTGCTGTTCTTAGTTTATTAAAAGGATACGCCGCATCTATCTTTGGAAAGGACGGATCTTGTTCCATGTTACGGAAACAAGATTCAGACGAATCTGCCTTGGATGAGATGTATGGTGAGGTCAAAGCGTACTAAAAAAGCGTTACAAATACTTAGCAGGTCTTTATTGGCCTCTTTACTTTTTGTTGCTTGGTTTTCCCCTGCGGCACAAGCCCAAATTGCGACTTGTGAATCAACTGATGAAGGTTGGGAATGCACAATAAATGTAGAGACATTGGGCGAAGGCCCTGTGTTTACATTTACTATTTCCGAAGAAACATTAATTACTGTCAAAACTTATACTTCGTTAACATGCGATACATGGGGTGACTCTTCTGAGAATGGTTATGCTGATCCTTATTTGTATCTATATGACGAAAACGACACTCTTTTATTTGAGGATGACGATGGTTCTGACATAAATAATGATGTAAACTTTTGTTGGGATGCAATGATCAGTGAAACTCTTGATGCTGGATTTTATTCTTTGCGAGCAGATGCTTACGATGAAACCACTATTGGGACTTACTCTCTAGATATTTTTGGAGGTGAGTGGTCAGTGCCTACACCTACACCAACACCTACGCCAACACCTACGCCAACACCTACGCCAACACCTACGCCAACACCAACGCCAACACCAACACCAACACCAACGCCAACACCCACACCGGAGCCTACGCCGACACCCACACCTACGCCTTTACCAACGCTAACACCTACGCCCACACCAGAGCCGACACCTACACCGACACCTTTACCAGAGCCGACTGTTACTTCCAATCCGACACCGACCCCAGAACCTACTCCAATTCCCACGCCAACTCCTGAACCTGAACCTACTCCTACGCCCGAACCCACGCCAACTCCTGAACCAACTCCAGAACCTACGCCTACGCCAGAACCAACTCCTACGCCAACCCCTCAACCTACTCCAACTCCCATTCCCACGCCTGATCCAACTCCTGAACCGACTCCCGAAGAGCTTCCCGAATTAGAACCAGAATTACCAACTGAACCAACGCCAGAAGAGGAAATCCCCACAATAGAAGTAGAACCATCACCCACCCCAGAGATACCCCCAGAGCCGTCAGAACCAATATGGACACCAAGCCCAGTAGACATAGAGGAAATAGAAGAATTGCCACCTACTGATTATATCATTTTTGACGACATAGAATGGGATGAATTTGATTTTAGCGAATATGAGTTTGAAGAATTTGATGAAGTGCCTGAGATTGAAGAAGACCTTTTTGAAGAAGAGTTGCTTGAAGAAGATCTTTTTGAACTATATGAAGAAGAATTTTTTGAGGAGGAATTAAATGTTGAAGAAGAAATCGAGGAAGAAGAAATTGAAATTTTACCTGAGGAATTTGAAGGGGAACCCGAAGAAGAGGAAGAGTTTGAGTTCGTTTCTGAACTTGAATTGGACGAACAAGATTTCGAGGAATTAGATGTTGAAGATTTGCTTAACGAGGAGTCAGATGTACTGGATCAAATTCTTAAAAGTCCTGAAGACGTTGAAGAGTTTTTGGAAGAAGTTATTGAAGATAACCCAGAGTTCTTTGAAGAGTCTACAGAAGAAGAATTAGAAGCAGTATTTGAAAAAGCACCAGAAGTTTTTAACGAAGCTTCTGATGAAGTAAAAGAAGAGTTTGAAGAATCTACTAATATTTTCGGTGGGGGATTTGACGATTATATTGCAGAAGATAGCACAGTGACAGTTGAAGAAAGACGTGTCATAGTGGTAGCAAGTACTATTTCTGCAGCCACTGCAGCAACCCCAAAAGCGCAGGTAAGAGCTTCTTCAACTAGCGCATCAACAACATCAACGCCTCAACGGAGGAGGAGGACATGAAAAATTTTATAAAAAAATTTATTGAAGAAACGACTATGCTTGGCTGGACTATTGGTGGTACTGGCCTAGTGTTGATTACACTGTCAGGAGAAACACGTGAATATGGTATTTGGATTTCTATCGCAAGTTTTATTATTCATATGCTTGGGGTATTTATTAATTGGGATAAGGAGAAATAATGAATCTATTTGTAAACACAGCACTACGAATTGTAAGTGTTTTTGGTATACAGGTAATGGCGATATTGGGAGGGGCCAGCATGATCGGCGGCATCCCAGTTTACAAAGCAGCGATCCTCAGCGGTGTAGCTGCTGTGGCGCAAGTGCTTCAGAAAATTGCTGTTGCATTTGCGGATGATGGCCAGCTAACTCGTGATGAACTTGACGCAGCTTTTAGTAACCATTTGGTAGCTGAAACAGACGAAGATGAAGATTGGTAGCAGTTAATAGTTGCATTTACGTTACAATTAACATATATTATTTCTAGGTGACAGGTCACCGAGTCACATCAAAGCAGGCTTTGATTAGTAGACGAAGTAATTTATTCATCTATATCCATAGGAGTAGAAATGGCATCAGCCTCAACTACAACGCTGGACTCGGCCCTGAAAGAGTACTATCTTCCACCGGCTCGTGAACAGCTAAACAATGAAAATATGATGCTTGCTCAGATCGAACGGACTTCTCGTCACGTTGAAGGTCGCCGAGCCGTACTATCCTTGCACGTACAACGCAATAGCGGTGTTGGCGCAAGGGCAGAAGGTGGAGCACTGCCAACCGCAGGAAGCCAAGGATACGCAGAAGAAAGAGTTGGACTTTCGTACAACTACTTGCGCATTCGAGTATCTGGTCAAGCTATGAAAGCCACAGTTAATGACTCAGGGTCATTCGTTCGTGCGCTTTCATCGGAAATGACACAAGGTGTCAACGACCTACGTCGTGACATTAACCGTCAAATCTTTACTGATGGTAATGCTGCAATAGCGCAGTGTGCTTCAGTGTCTACAGCGACAGTTACACTTACCACGCCAACAACAACCCAAATGAATCAACTTCATGTTGGTATGTTGATTGACATTGGTACAGTATCTGACGCTGATGCTAAAGGAGCTGGACTTACGATTTCGTCTATTGACAAATCTGCAGGTACAGTAACTTTTTCATCGAACCCAACATCAGGGATTGGAACCTCGCACTTCTTATTTAGGCAAGGTAACAAACTAGATGCTGATGGTTCAGGCGCTGACGCTGCTGATGGAGCAGGAACCTTGGAGCTTATCGGTCTTGCAAAGATCGTTGGAGCTGCAGGAACTTCACTTCATAACGTAGATTCCAGCACGTACACATCTTGGTCATCCACGATCAACAGTAACAGTGGAACAAACCGAGCTGCAACTGACACTCTCTTTGAGAAAGTCATCGACGATGTAGACATTGAATCAGGCAAAAGCCCGAATCTTTGTGTCACCACTAAAGGTGTTCGTCGGAACTACGCAGCTCAGTTAAAGAGCATGAAACGCTTCAATGACGGTGCTTCGCTTACCCTGAAGGGTGGCTTTAAAGCACTTACCATTGATTGTGGTGATGTTTCTTTACCTCTGGTAGCTGATCGGGATTGTCCAGCTAATCTTGCATATCTTTTGAACACAAGTCACCTTGTGCAACATGAGATGTCAGATTGGGAATGGGCTGATTATGATGGCGCTGTTCTAAGGAACCGTTCAGGTTACGACGAATGGGAAGCTTTCATGTTCAAGTACCATCAACTCTGTACTGACCAGAGAAATACACACGGTAAAATCGCTGACCTATCGGAGAGTTAATCATGGCTCTAACGATATCAAACGAAGACCGTAGGATTCAGGGTGACAGGGTAGTTGTTGACGCAAAAATTGCGTTTGATGATAGCTATCCTACAAATGGTGAAGCTTTGGCAAATACTCAGTTTTCTGGGTTGCACCAAATAGATTCACTAATTGTGCACTCGACTAATCTTGCGTTGCACCGTGTTATCTGGGATGACACCAATAGCAAACTTAAAGTATTTGTAGAAGACGGCACTACAGGCAAAGAAGCTGAAGTAGCTAACACTACAGATATAAATACTTTGCGTTGCTTGGTTCAGGTAACTGGCAAGTAACCTCTACACTAGGACCGGCAGGGTTTTTATCCTTTCTTCCCTGTCGGTCTTAGGAGAGTTATGAATAGACGAGCAGAACTAACGAAACGTATTCGCCAAACCCAGATTATAGGTACTGATTTATCAGACATAATCACTAAGGGCTCTCCAGCTATGGGCTGGGAAGGCGATCCTTTTTTAATGGTTTGTTTGAATAAGCAATTAAATCGTATAGAAATATGGGATGAACGAAATGGGACAGGCAAAGAAACTTTAGTTGGTTCAGCGCCTTTTGATCCACTTCCTAATCCATATCAAATGGTTGAATATTTGTTGATGCGTGATATGTCACGAAAATCAATGGATCAAATAGTTAAAGAGATAGATGATCATAACGATAAGATCATTGAGGATGAAAAGAAAAAACATGCTGACCGCATGGAAGAAGCAGAAGATAAAGTTGCTTTAGCTCACCATAAAGAAATAGGTGGGTACAGGGGAAGAATATACTAATCTGGAGATATTATGGCTGAACGAACTGGAAGTAATTTATCGAGAGAGCGGTTACATTCTCGTAGGCTGGCTAATAACCCACATGTTCGTCAAGCTACTAGAGCAAATAAAAAACCTAGAAAGCAAGCTCCTACTGTTCAACCTGCAAATGTTCAAGCGCCAAATCAATTAACTGCCACCGCTTCTCAAACAAAAAATAGAAAAATGCAACAAGACGATAGGATGGAGCGTTTAAGAGAACCTTCAAAAGCGCAAGCTGAGCAGCCGCCTGCTGCTCCGGCCCAATTGCAAGCTGCTCCTAAGCCTTTTCCTTTCAAAGAAAATTTACCTTCTATGGATTCTTTTTCTCCTGAGATAGCTCAGAAAATTAAAACTATGATATTTATAGGAGCGTTTCAAGAAGCTATGCAAGGAGGCTCACAATGACTGCAGCTTCAGCTTTAATAGTGTCTATCAGAAACAGGGTTAATCTTTCTACTGATGATGCTAGGTTAACCGATGCTAACTTACTTGATTTTATTAATGCAGCAATGCAAGACATAGAAGCGGAAGAAGCTTGGCCTTGGCGACAAAAGATAGAATCAGTTAATTTAACTGACGCAGGCGGTAATGCTTTTACTCCTGCTGCTGATTGGCGAACTACGTTGTCGTTGACGTTAGATGATCCAAATGGGGTTCTTCAAAAAAGAACTTGGAAATGGACACGACGTTTAGCAAATGCAGACACTCAAGGAATTCCTGCTTTTTACACAGAACATGCTGGGACTGTGTACGTTTACCCAAGTCCTGACGCTAATTACACTTTACGTCATCGTTATTTAGAAACAACCGATGTGTTAGGAAGTACTAGCGCTACTGTCGGCAATCCAGATTGGTTTGACCATCTTATAGTCACTAAAACTTCTTCATACGTTGCACAAAAATTGCGTGACACTGAGTTATATCAAATGATGGAAACTCAATACAAACAACAACTTAAGGCTTTTCGTGATGATGTTGCTAGGAGCTATGAGCCTGTAACAATATTTACTCGTAGAGACTGGCAGTAAACCTAATGCCTGCAGAATCTACTGATTATCAGGAGATAACTGATTGGACTAGAGGGCCGTGGCATTCTTTAGGTTCTGAAGTTGGTCCAGCCAAAGGTTATACGTATAGCTCTGTAAATATGCAGGTATACGAAAATGGTTCTTTGGGGACACGCCCTTGCTTTATGGAAGTTAATGACGGTGACGACACTATCGATTTAACCCATACAAATATTCTGGGTACTGCTTTTTTGCATATGAATTATGACTATGAATTGCAAAATGCTGTAGCTACGTCAAATAACAAAGTGCTTTATATCTTTACAAGCGATGACGCTAACCAAGTTAGAGTAAACTTGGACAATAAAGATGTAGAAGCAAGCGTTACCCTTACCGATTCAAATGCGATAACACGACAATCCCTTCCAGCTAGATACGCTGCAGCACCAGAGAATCTTATAGGGACTTTATCGCATGAAGAAATCGGTAATGAAATAGCTATTGTTGGCGGAGAAGCCCAATATACAAACTTTGCAAGTGGTTCAGTAACAACTGATACATTAACTGCTAGCGATGAATACCCATCTGGGTGGGACCCACATACTTGTTTTACTTGGCGTGACCGTTATTGGTCTTGGGGGGATACATCTAACGCTAACCGGATTCATTACTCTGCTGTTGGTAATAACCAGAGTTGGGGAGTTAATGATTATTTAGATCTTGGCGCTGATTCCAATAGGCCCATAGTTGGCGTTTGGGCTATATACGATTCTTTGCTTATAGCGATGAAAGACCTTCGTTGGTACAAATTTATGTTTACTGACAGTCCGGGTTTTGGTGAGATCCGTTATATAGGGACTAAACGAATTCCTGATTTTGGGGTTCAGCCAGCAAGCGCTGGCGATTCGTTGGTGTATTTGACGAGGGATAGCGGTGTTGTAGTTGCCACTAGAGACGAGATCGACGATATTACTTTAAGTTACGTAAGAGTTCCTACAGACGGAGAGGACGAGCAACTCGTGTACTTCCTCCGTGGGGTAGAAAACCAAGGTAAAAATTCTGTTACTTTGCCGTACCATGTTGATACTGTTGTTGGGACATCTAAAGAAACTTTTAAAGGTGACCGTTCAATAGATTTAGTAAATGGAGTTTGGGTCAATTCTTTATATTGGGGACCTACTTCAGGATCTGACTTGAATCCTGCAGTTATAGATACATTTAAAGCTGGAAATTCTCATATAGGTTTTGTGGCTATCGAAGACACTAACAGTGGAGACGATGGCGAGAAAGTTTATATAAGGCCAGTTACGCTAAATAGGCCATCAAATTCAAATGATGCATGGTCTTCAAATACTGAAATACCTGCTCATGCAAGCGCTGACACAACTGATCGTTTTCAAGGTCGTCTTTGGCTTGGAACATACCGTCCGCCAGAGAATTCTTTAGCTCGTATAGAAAAAATAATTGTTGAGTTTGATTACTGGAATGCTACTGGTTTTACAACTCCAGCTTTTGTAATCAAAACAGACTACATACATGACGGTGACGAAAAGTCTACAATTACTTCAGGCACTTTAGACGCTACAGCATTAACAAGCACAAGCAATTACAACGCTAATAAAGCTCGTGTTGTTTTTACACCAGCAGTTATGCCTATGGCTTCATCTGTTGATGTTTTTTTAGAAAGTATAGTATCAGTTGCTTTTTATAAAATTTGCATTGAATACTCAATAGAGCCGCAATTCCCTATGACAGGGGTTAACTTGTAATGGAATGGGCTGATTGGATACGAGGAAGAGAATCTGGGACTCAAGGAACTGTTGATCAAGATTCTAAAAACTATCTTTCTATAAAAAGTGGCATGACCATCAATGGCAATATGCGCCATAGTCGTGGAACGATTGCTTCGTCTAATTTTTCTAGTGGCACGGCAGGGTATTCTCTTGACGCAGCTACTGGGAACATAGAAACAAATAGTGATTTGATATGTGGAAATATTCATGTAAAGGCAGCTACTGACGATGTGAATATTTCAGGTGCTAGCGGTAATGCTATTATTGGCGTGTCTACTTCAGCTCAGCATTTAGCTTTTGACGCTAATGAGATTATGTCAAAGTCAGATGCGACAACTGCAGGTGTTCTGTACTTGCAGCATAATGGTGGGACTCTTGCTGTTGGAGCAGGAGCTGTAGGTACTTTTAGAGTAGGTAGTAACGATGGAACTACCCATAAAAGTGTCGCTAGTTTTTCCCACGGCACACATGGCGTTCCTTCAATAACGTTTAATAGTGACCTTGACACAGGATTTTTTAGGGAAAGTTCTAATACCATAGGTTCTACAGGAAACTTTACGATGAGTAAGGACGGTAGTTCAGCTACGTTGACTGTTTCAACATTTGCTGATGCTCCGGGCACTGAGTCAATTATAGTTTTGCGTAGTGCTGATAATACTTTAGCTTCGCCAGCTCTTCGAGATACAGGAGATAATCTTGGTGAGATTCATTTTGCTGGTCATGATGGTACTGACTATGCGGTAGGTGCAAAGATATCTGTTGCTGCTAGCGCTGCTACTGGTGATAATGATATGGGTGCGACTATTAAGTTTCAGACAACTCCTGATGGTTCTCAAACTCCGTCTACTCGTTTAGCTGTTGATCATGTTGGGCGTGTTTTTTTAACTGCTGCTACAAGTGATCAGCATGTAGATGTAGATGGTGTCAGTGGCACTTTGCTTATTGGTACTAATGATGGTGCGGATTCGCATATAGGTATTAGTGATACAAAGATTCAAGCAAAAGATGATGCTACTACTGCTGGCGCTTTAAAATTAAATTTTTCAGGTGGCGATGTTACAATAGGTGGAAGTGATTCTGTCAAATGGGATGCATCAAATAGTCGCTTAGAGATTACTTCGAGCTCTAATAAAACACCTGATGCGAATTGGTCGGGGCAGTTTACAATCGCTGCTGGCACACCTTCTGCATATAGAGGTGGCATAGCTATAGATAGTACTGCTATGTGGGTTGGCCATAACTCTCATTTGCGTGAACTGTATCTTGCTACGAATGAAACAGCTAGATTAAAAATTACTGCTAATGGAGAAGTCACTCAACCTAATATTCCAGCGTTTCGTGTAGCAAACACAACAGGAGGTGCAGGGTACATTCATAACGGTTCATCAGTAGGAGCAGGAGTTATTGTATTTCCTGCTGATAGCGGAACTGGGCTATACGATAACGGAAATAACTACAATACAACTAATGGTACATTTACTGCGCCTGTAACTGGCTATTACTATTTTAGTATGACTATTTTTATGTACACAACTTATGACAACGATAGCAATAGATATTGGGGGTTTAACTCTAGCAATGGGCAAGTAATATCAAACCACGGTATACAAGGTCAAGATGGTGGAGGTACTGTTGCTGGAGTATTCTATTTAGATGCAGGTGATACTTGTCAAGGTTATGTGTTTAGCGCTCTTGATCTTTATTCATGGCGAACACAGAATTACAATTCATTTCAAGGATTTCTAGTAGGATAAGAGGTACTTATGGCTAAAACATTTACAGTAACAATCACTGACGCTGAAGAAAAAGCATTTGCATGGGACACTGTTGACCCTGAAGGGTGGGTTGAAAACGTTGTTAAGAATAAATGCCGTCAAACTATAGATCGTTTGTACGATGCAGAGGTTATACGCATGACAGATGATGATGATGTTTCTACTATTCCTGCAGATAAGAACACAGTTGTCAATAACGCTGTTGTTAAGACAGCTAAACAAAGGCAAGATGAAGCACTAGATCCAGAGTAAAGGATAATAATGGATATTACATTAGAAGAGTTAGTTGAAGAAATGGGTAAGACGTACAATAAAGAACTTACGATATGTATTCAGAATTTACAGATTCAGAAACTTGAGAAGATTGTTGGTGACAGAGAGGAAGAAGAGGAGTAAAGTGGCTGTATGGCTAGGACATCTCATACTGTAGTTGGAGGAGACACTCTTTGGGCTATTGCTAGAGCAAATAACACTACGGTAGATAAGTTAATAGAACTTAATCCTAAATTTAAAAACAACCCTAACCTTATTAGGGTAGGTCAAACGGTTATTTTGCCTACTGCTAAGGGTACTTCTGCTGGTTGGGCTACTAATTTCTTTGCAAATGGAAGTCAAGATGAATGGGGTGCAGCGTGGAAAGCTGCTGAGAAAAAAGCTATTGAAGAACAAGAAACTGCAGAAGAACAAGAAACTGCAGAAGAACAATTTGATATTGCGCCAGAATCTGCGCTTGAAGAAGATTTACAAACTGTAGAAGAAGAAAAACCTCTTCCTGAAGGTGAAAATCCAGAAATAATTATTGATGATGGACCTGTTACTACGTTAACACCGGAGTTAGAAACTACAGGCGGTTTTACACCTGACCAACTAATAGAACTTGGAGCTGTCGAGGAACTCTTACAAGACAGCCAATACAGGGCTTTCATGGCAAGCTTTGGAATCAGCCAACAACAAGGTGAAGACCTTCTATCACGAGTAGGCGAACGCCTTTCAGGGCAAGCAACAAGTGCTTTAGGCGTATGGAACAACCCAAACATGCTAGAAGGCGACGCTTCCCCAGAGGACCTGCTGAAAGCAGAGTACCGTTCTGGAGGGTTATATGATATTCAATTTGACAAACAAGGTGAACAAACTGTAGACACGCACGCTGGTAGAGGCATGGGATTCAGTGGTCAGCTAACACAAGACCTTGGCGACATAGAACAAGAAAGATATCTTAGCGAAAAAGAATACGAACGTACCCTTCTTGACTCTTGGAAAAATTCAGAAGCAGCAAAGATAAAAGCTCAAGAGGACCTAATCAAGGAAAAGATTCAGAAAGAAGCGGAAGCTGCCGAACGTATAAGCTTATTTGCTGCTGGAGCATAACATGACTGAAAAAGATGAAAGAAACTACGGCACTGTAGAACAGTTGGCACCTTCCTACGATGCGGCAGCGGCTGCCGCCCAAGAGATGTACGCTTTGCATGGTTCTAATGCCCAAAAGCAGCTTGAGGGTATTGGTCCGCAAAGAGAAATGGCGGAAGCTGGAGCTGTTCAGAACGTTCAAACAGGTACTGCTAATGAAGTTACTTCTACAGAGTTAGGTGCAGCTACTGAAACGTTAGAGCAAATCATGGATTTAGTTTCTGCTGAACTAGCTATCATGGAAGTTTCTCGTAAGAATAGTTTAGATAGGCAACAGCAGGCTTTAGATGGTTATCTTCAAGCAATGGAAGCTGGTCTTCCTTACTTGGAGAAAACCATACAATCTCGTTTAGATTCCATTGACGCTGCACGTGGCGGTGGCGGCGGTGGCGGCGGCACAAGCACAGGTGGTGGCACAACCGATAGTGGTTATGCATTACTATCTGATGAAGATAAAGCAGTTATTAACGAAGTGGTTGGAGAACCAGAATACGGTGACGATCCTTTGAATCCTGCTAATCCAATGGATACTGGTCTGCATGGTGGAGAAGTTACAAATGCTGGGTTGTTAGCTGAAATTTGGGGTATAGTCCCACAACAAATGGATATGTTTGTTGGCCCTGATGGGAATCTTCCACAACATCTCCAACATCTTCAAGAAATAATGAATACCTATATTGCTAATGGGTACTCTCCACAACAAGCTGCTGTAGTTGCTTATGAGGGGGTAATGGCTGAAGGTGGTGAAAACTTTACAGAAGATCAAACGAATTCTCTTGACCGTTTTACAACTGTGCTGATTGGTGTTAACTCTCATCAAAATGATCTTGAAGGGTACGAGGATAAATGGACTTGGCAAGAACGTGAAGCTGCTGGCATAACACCAGTACAAGGCAACTGGTACAGCGCCGACCAATATACTTATAATCAAGGTGACGCTCTGCAAGGGCAAGGCTTTGATGTCGCTGGTTTGCCTGAAGGTGTGGGCAGCGGTATAGTTCGGCGTTCACCTAAAGAACATTACGATCAGGTGCCTTCTGGAGTTGGCGATTTACAAGAAGGAAATACAAAACCTGTTTTTAAAGATCAAGAATCTCGTCGTTACATTAAAGATTTAATACGATCAGAAGTGACATCTTGGGGCGATAAGCAACTTACTGCTTCTGAGTTTAAAGCTAAAGGTTATGACGATAAAGAAGTAGAGATTCTTCTCAAGATACAAGAAGCGAAAGCAGCAGGTAAAGATCCAAATAATCTTGATGCTTTTAAAGAAGCTAAAAAAATAGAAGCTCTTGAAGAACAACTTGTAGATCATAAAGCAGGAAAAGAAGGAGCTGCAAAAACTTACAATCAAATGTTAGGTATTGATTGGCCAACCCCTGAGCAACAACAAGCAAGAGAAGAAGAAGCTGACGACGGTTATACGCCTTTCTATGCAGTTACTCCTGACCAAAAAGAAGATGCTTTAAGTAGGATTCCTCAAGAAAATAAAGATGCAACAGGAGGAAACTTATTTGATTTGTTAACAGGGAATACTGAAACTACAAATTTTGCTAGAGGCGATGAGTATCTTCAAGCTCTTCTTGATCAACGAGCTGCAGATTTTGCAAGAGCGCAAGAAACAGATAAACAATTTGAAGCTATACACACAGCGCCTACAACTCAAGGGCCTAAAAACATTGACCTAATGTATAAGCAAATGATGGACAGGCTAGCAAGAGAAGAAGAAGAACGAAGAAAGCAAGCTGCAGCACAAGCTAAGTTGGATGCTGTTATAGCTAGCCAAACTGCTGAACAGCACATGGTACTTCCTACTTCTCCACAACGCCCTAAACAAGTTACTGCTTCTCCAACTTACGATTACTCTCAAGCAAATGAATCATGGATTCTCTTCTAAAAGGGAGAGGGTAAATGTCAGCAAATCCGCTAGGAAACCTTGCAGGAAAAATACTGGCAGGTGGAGTAACTCGCTCTAACGTAGGTGGAGTCACTGAAGATGGGCGAACCAACTACAACCTTCCCATAAGCCAAATTTTTTACGAAGACTTACCTGAACTTAAAGACCTTACTGACGAAGAGCTTGCTAGATACGCTCAATCTGCAGAAGCTCAAGATTTACTTTTTCAAAACTACAGTAAACCTCGTTCAGTTAATTACAGTGAAGACAACTCTCAGGTTCAACAAATCATTCAAAACTTTGGCGGCAACCAAGGAAGCGCTTCAGGTGCTAAACGCAGAAATTCATTTTGGGACCCCATTCTTGAAGCCAGAACTATTTCTGAAGACGACCAAGAAATCTATTACGAAAACCGTAACAAGATCCTCAAAGAGAACCTAGACAACTTACAACAAATTTCAGTTAAGCCGGGAGATATTCAAAATCTTCGTGACATAGCAAGTATGGCTATGACGTGGGTCGAGTCAGAGGATGAAGAAATTGTTTTGTATGGGCAACACATACTACATACGTTCAAAGATTATGAACCTTTCAAGGACCTTATAGGGGTTCAAACGAATTATAAGACAAGCTTTGATGATTTGTATGAAGCTCCGCCTACGCCTAATGCTTTTATGAGTATGTTAGGTTGGGCTTTTGATAAGATCTTAGCTCCCCAACAAGCCATATATGGAATGGTATTAGATGTTCGTGATGGTAATTGGGGAAGTTTAGGTAATCGCCTTTTTGAATTTGGCCTTGATATGGCGCAGTTGCCTGTGCAAATGTTTACCTATGGCCAAGTTGAACCTTTGAAAGGTTTTGAGAATTGGTTAGAGGACCATCAAAGCGATACCAGTAAATACGATATTGATGCAGATGGTCGTATAGGTTTTAGAGAAGCGTTTGGGATAGATCAGGATTGGGCAAACGATTGGAAAATTCCGTTACCTTTCCTTCAGCATTTTAGTGTTGGTAACATTGTTGACTTTACAGGTGAAGTAGTTACTGATCCTTTGAGTTGGGCAACGATGGGTGCTGGTGGTGCAGGCAAGCAGGCTATAAAGGTTGGCGGTGCTGCCATTGATGACATGCTTCGAGTTGGGGCTAAAAAATCTTTAAATGATCTTGGGTATAAAGGTGTTGCTTCTAAGCTTGCGCCTGAACAATTAGAGTTTGTTTTGAAAGGGACAAGGAACGCTTTAGAAAATAGAATTCCTTGGAAGAAATTCGTTGGCGATATGGACGAGTTGTTTTGGAGACAATATAATGTTCGTTTGCCGCAGGGTGCTGCTGATGATCTTTTGGAGATGGCGTTTAAGCGAGCGCCGTATACTAGCAAGCTTGGTAAGCAAGCTGCTCTTCAACAAAAGTCAGCGAAATTAACAAAAAGATTTGGTGATGAAAACCCTTATGTTAAAAGAGTTAATGAGAAGATTAAGCAACTTGGCGATGAGATGGGGGATCTTAATCTAGCTGAAGAAGCTGTTGGCAAATCTGCAAGACGTATTAAAAAGAACATGGAACTTATAGATCGTCGTTTAGGTGGTGGTTTTGGTTTTGGCGCAGGAAGAAAAGTTGCGTACATGCCCGGAAGCCGTAGTTTGTATCAGGTCTTTAAACGTAATGGTTTGACTGTATCAGCGTCTAAGTTTTTTAGAGGCACTCGTGTTTTAACTCAAGTTTTTGGAAGGCAAGTTAAAGGTGTTTCAAGTATTGATGAGTTGCTTGAGGAAACGCATATGGCTGGTTTTGCTGCTGACATTTTACAGAGGGAAGGTTCTGACACTGTAGATGTTGAAACGATTCAACGTCTGTGGAGGAACCGTGCTGATCATGGTTATGATGACGCTGGGACTAAAGGTTACGCTAGGACAAAAGAAGGTGATGCGGGTCAAACATTAGGTGGGCATGACCGTCTGCACCCTCATTCTAAAGAAGGGGCTGACGCTGCAGAGAATTTAGCTGGAGAGTTGACTGAAGATCAGGCTCAAAGAGTTTTAGAGATTTTAAGTGATGCAGGTTATCTTAAGCGAACAGTCGTTAAGAAAGGTAATGCTAGCTTTAATAGGTATACGAAAGTTCGTAATAGGCGGACTCAAAAGAGAATTCAGCGAGATATTGAAGATACTCTTGCTAGGGCAGATGCGCCTAGAAAATCCCCGATTGAAGATCTTAAAGCTCAAGCTGATGAAGCGCATACGGCAGGAAGGATTGATGAAGCTGAGAGGCTTGACAAGTTAGTAAATGATTTGCTGGAGGAAGCTGCGAGTGCAGATCCTGTTCTCGCAGGAACTAAAGTTATTGATAAGAGTAAGCAAGCTCAATCTATTGATCAATGGTTGGATAATCCTGTTGGGCTAGCTCCTCCTGCTGGAAAAACTGCAGATGAACTTCAGGCAGCTTTGTTTAAAGAGATTAAAGATAACGATGACGAGATTTTAAACTTAATTAATAAGTCTGGGGATTTAGTTGAGCAAGCTTCAAAGGCTGCTGATCAGGCAGAACTTGATCAGATTAACCGAGAGCTTAATGTTATAGATGAAAAGATTGAAGCGCTTCATGGAATTAACCAAGAGTATGTGAATCAAGGCTTGTATATACAGCGAGGCATTGAGAAGTATATTGATCAACTGACTTTGTTGGAGCGAGCAACAATGCCCGATCTTAGGGATTTTGATGATTTAGCTACGCCTGTTTTCATTATGGATTATGAAATAGGTAAGGGGAATACTTTTGTTGATGAACGGGGTCTTACGTGGATCAAAAAATATGACAAGCCTGAACTTCATAATAATGGGCCAGCTTTTAATTTACAGTTCGATAATTTTTATCCTGACGGTCAACCTGTCCCGTTAGAAGAAGCTAGGCAAAATTTTGGTTCGATGACGAATCGAACTAAGCCACAGGAAATACCTGAAAGGCTTGGCTCTAAAAGAAATAAAATTCGTGAGAAACTTGAAGACGACATAAAAGAAATTGGCCGTCGTAAACAAAAAGCTTTAGATAAGGGAGACGGTGATGTAGCTGAGCGGCTTCAAATTGAGCAAAATGATTTACAAAGAGAATTGCGAGACACTCCTCCTTACGTCGAAATTACAAAGGGCAATAGGTTAGATAAAAGAACTAAAGCATGGCAAGAATATAAGGATGATATTATGGGCACTGATGAGGTGCCCGGCCGTCGTCGTCCTACTGGAATGCCGCAGGGTGGAGATGAAGCTGTTAGGGAAGCACAGATTGACGCCTACGTAGAAAACATGTACTTCCAAGAAATGTTAGGCATGGGGTTGCTTGACCCTAAAGGAGTTAAAGCTTACCGCAACCGTCTTATCGCTGCCCAAAAAGAAAACAAATGGTATGGAGTTGAGCATGGTGTCAAGACTGAAAAAGGTGTAGCTACAGCTAAGGGCCCAAAGTGGGCGTACCTTACAACGGATGAGCTAAGTCCTGATGGGTCGATTTGGAGAGCCAATAGATTGTCGAATGCTGAAAGAGCCGTAGCTGAAGAAGGCACTGAAGATTGGGTTTCTTTAGTTGCAAGAGCTAAAAAGTTTGAAGACTGGAAAGGCCGTAACTCAGATGCTTTTGACGCTGAGAGCCTTCAAATGTGGAATTCAGGAAACGTTGTCTGGGGCGAAAAAGGAGGAGGAACAGCTAGGTATACGGTTGGAGGTTTCGGGCCAGATGATGTAGGTAGCTATGTTCCTTTAGGATGGGAAGGAAGCTGGCTGCCTCAGGAAACTGCCGAGAGTGTTGTTGGTAATAGAGTCGGTATGGATGCCTTGACAGGGGATGCTGTTCTCGGAGGGAGAATAAGCGATGAAGTTGCTTATGACTTGTTTAGAGATAACTTAGACACAGTAATAGATGTCTTACATGCTGCTAAAAAAGGCGGAACTGATACTGGTAAAGCTCTTGTAGACATGTTAACTGAAGCTAAGTATGGAGAGGAACTAATTGAATCGTCTCCAGCTAAATTAAGAGGAAGAGCAAGAGCTGCTAGAAATCCTCTTACTGAAGTAAGAAATACTAGAGGCGTTCGGCCTCTTTCTGTCGAGGAGCTTTTTGGCGGCACGACAGTTGACGTATACGAAGAAGCGGTACTTGGTAAGAGCATTGTAGATAAAGCCGCTAATGTAGTTGCTAAACCTTTCTTAAGTCCGTTAAGGGCTACTAATAAAAGGTTAGAAAAGTTTAGACCTTACATAGCGTTGGCTGGTAAAAATGGAAAGATCAGTCGAGAGTGGATGCGTGGTCAAGCTAGTGCTAGGAAAGCTTCTGCTAGAGCTGAGCATGAAATGAGGATAAAGGTTTTAAGTGAAGCTCCTGATTTTGTAGCTGAAAAGATAATGAAAGAATCTCCTGACGGTCTCTTTAAAGGCAAGGAAGGTAAGAAAAAAGCTAGAGAACAGTTTATGAATATCATTACTACTGTTCGTTCTGTGGGCATAAACCTCAAAGCGTCAGATGAAGCCCTTCAAGTGTCAATGCCCAATATATACAATAAAAAATCTACTGTTCCTCCTAAAGAAACATTTGATGTAGGCAGAAAGTTTGAAACTATAACAGATCCCATCACAGAAAGAGTAACGCCTAATGAAAACTTTTCAGAGATTTATGGCCGTGTTGCTATTTGGGAAGAGGTGCAAAACGCTACAGGGTACAGTGATGAACTAATTGGAGATATGCAGAGATTTGTAGAGCAGCTAGATGCTTACTCTACAGATGAACTTAATATCGCTGAAGATCTAATAACTGCTATGAGAGAAGGTAAGATAGATCCTTCAACGTACACACCTAGAGTCGTGTCAGATGAAACGTTAAGTAAATTTGAGAAGATATTCAGTGGCGAAGCTGGGCAAGATGTCCGTGATTTTTACCATCAGATAATTGAAAGCCCTGATGAAGTTGCTAGTCACATTAGAAAAGTAGGTAAAGAACATGGGTTAGCTGCCGATGAAATAGAAGAAATGGTTGAAGCTTTCCCGAACCTTTTGAAGTCTTTAAAGATGGACGCAACTAACGGAAGCCTTAGCCCAAGTGTCTTGACTCCAGCTATGGCAGCTAAAAATATGCAATCTGCTTTAACAAGAGCAGGGCATCTCAACGCTAGATCTTTCTTGCCTAACACTAAAAACATTAATGAAGTTAACGATGTAATAAACGATGTTCTTAATAGCATAGCTAGTCACGTAAAAAGTGCAGAGGACCCTGAGTTTCTCCAAGATTTTGTGGTAACAAAATTCTATGACGTTGATCCTGTTGACGCTTGGATACGTTACAGCAATCAAAGCCATGAAAGACGTTTAATGTACGACGTGTTAAATGACTTAGAAGAACTTCGAGTTAATGATTGGAGCTTAGGAGAGGGCATGTATAGTGACAGGGATTCTGTCATTAAGGGAACTGTCAACCAAAGAACAAAAAAGGAGACTGCAAATGTAGAGGTTCAGATGGGTGATGCAGGTGAAACTTATGTAGGTGAACCTATCAAAGTGCAAACACAGCGTTTCGAATTTGAATACGCTGACCCTGTAACCGGAGAAACAAAATTTGCTGCTATGAGTGATGCTGATCAAACCCTTGAAAGCTACATGCAAGGTATTGCTAAAACAATACACGATGGAGATTACCTTGTTCTTGAGTTTGCTGATGGGTACAGGCTGGTGCATAAAGATATCCACCACGAACTTACAGAAAACATATTAAAGCCTATGAGGGGAGAGCATTTAGGAAATGGTTTTGCTAAAACAATGAATACGTTCAGTACAGGCTGGGCTACATATGCTACTGTCCCACTTGTAGGTTTTGCATTCCATGCAAGAAACGCCATAGGCAACATCTTTAATAGTGCTTTAGCTGGGATTAATCCTTTAAGGATGAAAGATGCGATGAAGTACCAGTGGCTTAATCATGTTACTAAAAAACATATGTCTAATAGAGGGCTTTTCGATTATGAAGATGCCATCATGGATTTAGTAAGAGATCCTGATGCTGCTAGATCCTATGGGATAGCTGGTAAAGCGAGCGCAAACTATAAGCCTACGTATGAAGATGCAAGAATGCTGGTTGACATGCATGAGAGGGGAGTCGTGTCCGCAGGGTTCTTCCAAGATCTAGATTATTCAACAGGCATATTTGATTTCAATAACAAACGTTTATCAAATAAGTATTTAAATAACTGGGCTACCAAATCAGGTAAATTTATTGGTAGAACAATCGAAGATAGTTCACGTATGGCTCTTTACATTGACGGCATACAAAAAGGAATGGACCCTAGCGATGCGTTAAGCAGAGTCCACCAATACTTATTTGATTACACAGATCTAACCCACACAGAATTAAAGTTCAAGAACTATAGTCGTTTCTATACTTGGATGCGTAAGAACACAGCTCTACAAGCACGAATATTAACATCAACTCCCGGCAGTGTTTTAGCTATGCAGAAATTGGTAGTCCATCTACAAAAAGAATTGTTTGGATTCCAAGAAGATTTTGAAGGTAAATTCCTTCCAGATTGGGCGCAAGATACAGGTTATTTGTTTAGCCCTAACGACATGGTTATGGCTAGATTTGAAACTCCTTTGCTGAGCGCAATGGAAACTGTAGAAAAAGTAGCTTGGTTAACTCCATTTACTACAATAAAGCCATTAATGCCTGACAGCATTAATGTACCTAACTTGCCTGACAGGGTTAGAGGTGGATTAGGATTGTTTTCTAGCGGCCCACAATCAGGTATTACTACTGCTGTTGAACTAATGATGGGCAAAAGCATGTTCAGTAAAGCTCCAATGCACACAGATGTAGGCAATAGGCTTGTCCACCTGATAGGTACAGCTATGCCAGCGCTGCCTAAAGCTGTGCGTGAAGTTGCTAAATGGACTGGTAAAGATCCTTTACAGCTTGTCCCTAATCATCAACAAATGGAAGAAGCGTTCACTGACAAAGACATGCTTAAACTTAGAACACTTAACTTCTTTTTTGGTGGGTCCACTTATAGCTTGAATGAAGAACAACAACTTCGTTTGATAGCTTCAAAGAGAGCGCAGTACGATAAGCTGCGAGCTGATTGGAAGAAAGAAGACATGGATCTTCCTACGATGACGGAACTCCGAGAGGAGGGTGTCTATGCTGAGGCTGACAGGTGGGTATCTACGTTGTTGTTTGCGAAAGACACTCAAGCTGCGAAAGAAGATCTGGCGAATGCTGCTACTAGAGACTACTTAGAGAGCAAGGGTATACCGTTTGAAGCTACAAACAGGCCAGATAAAACAGCAGAAGAACACTTAGATGATGTGCGTGTTCAAATAGAATTAGTGGAAAACATGGTTAATGAGTCTTTACCTGAATCTAGAAAAGGATCATTTAGGTTAGATAAAGAAGAGCGGTTAATGATAGCTATGGGTACTGCTGGAGGGTTAACGAATGAAGAGTACCGTGCTATAGGAATACAGCCTTTTACTGAGAATCAATTCTTAGCAGAGGAACGTGCTGAAGTTAACATAGCTAGGGCAGAAACATGGTTTAATTTAATGGTCGAAATGGCAGGGCTTACACCTCAAGAAGCAAAAGCGGTAAGGCCACCACTCCCTGAAATAGTAAGGTACATGAACGACGCTATGGAAGTTAACATGGACCCAAACGTTGCGTTGATGAACTACCTTGACGGTTATTCAAAAGCTAAACGTCTGCAACTGGGGCTTCCTAATGACATTTTTGACTTTGATAAAAGCCTCACCGTTGAAGAGTTAGCTACATTACGAGCAAGAGTTGCCGAAGATGTAGCAGAGTTTATGTTGATATGCGCAATGCTAGGTGTGCAAGTAGCGCCTAGCGATGTAGAGCATTTCATATGGTATGGCACAAAACCATTTAGTCAATCTCAATTAGATAGATTAGGTCTTCCTTTAGCGCCTAAAGTACCAAGAGCTTTAGATCCAAGGACCGAAGCTCAAGTATCAATGAACGACATTAATGCGTGGCAAGCAGTCCAAGCAGGAATGGCAGGGGGCCAGCCAGAGTACAGTTTTCCTGAGGGGGGAGCAGGCATAGGAGGAGCACCACCTCCAAGTAGTTTAATGGCTAACGCTGTAAACGCTTTAAGACAATAGTTATTAGTCTTCAACCGTTATAGCTTCAATTATCTCTGCGTTTTCACTAAGCAAAGCACGTTCTTTACGTTGCTTAAGCGTACCTATAAGTTCCCGAATAGAATCAGTAGCTTCAAGCACATGTGTGTGCGTAGTTTGAACCTCTAGTTTAGCTGTCCTAGCTTCACGAGCTTCACGTTTACGCTTAAGAGAACGGTATTCTTTGATCATCGAAGAGTCACCAGCGATAGCCATTTCTCTCATGCGTCGTTCCACCTGATCAAAAGAAGCTTCTTCAGCGTCTAGTATCTGATCAGCGAACTCAGGGTCACGTTTCTCATGCCTCCGTAAAGTCTGCATACTTATACCTGCTTCTCCGCAAGCTTCAGCACGTGTCTTGCCCAAGGCAAGCGCCATCAATAAATTACTACGAGTAGCTGGATTATCCAATAAAGGTTGACTCATTGCATAATTACCTTTTCGTAATCGACGACATAAACTCTACGTTGTTTACCATTATAAAACACTCTTTCTTTTGATGCACCTAAATGATCTTCTAACCATCTACCAAAAGCTGTGTGCTTTTCAAAAGGCAACGGCAGTCTAGGGCCCCAAGGAGCATTCTGTACTCTCATAAGTTCAACAGTAGAGATCCCTATCTTAGTATCATCTTCCAAAGGAAAGACAGCTTTCTCATCAGATTCATAAGCCCAACGTATAAGTTCTACTATGGGGTTCTCATCTTTAGCTGTCCGTGCGTCAGTAAGAATTAAATCCCATGACTTGGGTGGAAGCTGCCAATCAAAACTCAATTCTTCTTTGAGTTCATTCACATAATCAGACAAAAGGTTGTAACCTAACTGTAATATTTTAAAGTTGTTTCGTTGTCTTCCCTCGATGTCGTTGGGAAGGTCGATTTCTGGTAGCTTAACGTCATAAGTTAAATAGTTTCTATGAAGCCAAGATAGGTAGTTATAGCCAATGGGTGATTCAAAGTCGAAGTAGTTTAAAGCGCCAGAGTTCTTCCCCTCCATAGGGATATTGATCAAGACCGATCTATCTATATGGGATTTTTCTGAAAGCGTATCTTCGCCAGTTACAATGACAGGAGTGTCAGTAAGTATTTGTGTAACTTCAGCTCTATTGGAACTCATCGATCCTTTTGTAGATATTTGACCAGTGTATGTATCACGAAGTAGCTGGTCAAGCGTCTTTTTTGCATCATCTCTAGCGCCGGGCCGGTACTCATCAAACCATATAGGGAAACCATTGGATGCCATAAAGTGAGCGGAGATAGCATACGGTGTTGTCGTAGTCAAATTAGAATTTATCTTAGAGCCAGAAAATATGTAGACTAAAGTATGAGTCAAGGTTGTTTTGCCACAGCCACTAGTACCAGACAAATGAAGTATTGGGTACTCCTTAAAGAGAGTACGCAATGGGGTTGTAGCAAGCCAAGAAAGAATAGGCATGGTGACTTCCGGCAGGTGAAGCTCGGTTAACTTCCTAAGACTTTCAAAAGCTTTTTGAGAGGTTTGTGGAGGCAAAGCGGTGTGGCTATCGTTAAGATGTAAACCTGAGTCTTTAGGAATGTACTTCCAAGATTGATCTCCTATGCTTCCGTTAGACCAGACAAAATCACCACGATGAAGTCCAACACGTGAAGTCATTCTACCCACAGGTTTCATTGTAGCTTGATCAAGTAGATAAGAGCCCAATTTTTGTGCATCAGTAGTGTTGCCAAAGAATTGCCGTGCTTGCCTTTGGGACCAATCTATAAGTTTTTGAACTGACCTAAACTCCAAGGAAGTTAAATGAACTTTTCTTCCAGTTGGAGCCAACGTACCTTCAATCGCCCACGCATCTTCAGTTTCTCCTATAAGAAACCTATCAATATCAATAGCCCAATTCGTAAGCTCAGCACCCTGAGCGTTATCGTTTGTAAGCCGTCGATAAATATTACCAACACGAGTCACCTTCTGTGCTTCACCAAAAGGCATCTGCCACTTATCAAACAAATCACGTATGTCTTCTTCTTGCATATCAGCTACATCTTTATCATCAGGGAGAGGAGTTAATGTAACGCAAGCTCCACGCTGATGCAGCCAATCCGCAACCTGAAATCTGCCAGAAGTACCAGCAGCATCACCGTCAAAGACGATACTAACGTCACGTTCAAGCCAAACATCACTGTCGTAAACGCCTAGAATTTCTTGAACATTTTGATTAGCGCCGGGAAATCCTACAACAACGTAGTCAGAGCCATACAAATATTCCATGACCCAAGTATCTGATTCACCTTCACACATAATGATAGGGCCATCAATGATTTCAAGCCTACGCAAAGCATCACGAGTAGCGTACAAAGCCATCTTAGAACCTACCCCAGCACGCTTACCTCCACTACGAGAAAGAGTTTTATAACCAATAATGTTTCCGTACTTATCGTAATAAGGCGCAAAGACCATCTCATTAGGCATGATATGCACAGCAAACTCCGAACGAAGAAACCCGACAGGAGGCAAACAAGGATGAGACTTCGAGTAATGGTAGTGCCATATCCTCGCAGAGCGATCATCGTGCTTTGGGTTAGGCCAATGAAACTCACGGCCCATTACCTCAGGTGCTGTGTAATCCACATCCGATGTAAGTTGTGTAGCATACAAAACCCTAGCTAAATCCATAGCTTGATCCGTAGACCAATCAGGTTTAAAACGCATTATTAAATCAATCGCTGAACCTTGAAAACCTTCAGCAAAATCTCCAACACGCCATTCATCACGTTGATTACGGAAGACATCTAACGAAGGGTTAGAGTCCTCTCTGAACGGCGAGCAGTACGAAAGCCTGAGCTTCCCGACTATCGCTGGCTGACATTTAAAGTAGCCAAGAACGACAGCCGGATGAAGCTCCTTCCGTAGAGTTTTAGCATTAGCTTGATTAGCTACGGAAGTCGCAACATCCGGTGTCATACCTATCCCCCTTTTAGAACTCTATTCCGCCCCCGACTGCAGAATCATCCAGTGGGATATAGGTACAACGTAGCCAAGGTCGGCTAGGGTCCCTGTCGTTTTCATCGTAGGTAGTACGTACTTTCATTTTACTACCCATAAGAGCACGCTCTATTTCAACTTCGTCAGGATCATTATCCCAATAAGCTGTATCCATCTTAGGATTAGCAGCAGCTAACTTAGCAAAAGCCATGTTGTTAGCTCTACCATTAGCTGAGAAGTAGGTGTTGTCCCAGAATCTTTCACCAGAATCTTCACCTGTTATAACTTCAAGCCAAAGACCTATCTTTGGATATTCATTAGAGGTTTCGCCTACACGACACTCAACAACGACTGCCGTATATTCGCCCCCCTCTTCGGGTTGCCAACGCTCCTCCGCAGAGGAACTTAATTCACTAAATGAAGGCATTTCTTTTTCTCCTTTTATCTATTTATTATTTCTATTATTTCTTTTATGGTTGGGTCTACAATATACCCTTTTGTGTTAGCTTCTGCAATTTGCCAGAGACGACATTTTGCATCTACTAAATCTGAAGGTTCAAAATGTAAGATCGTATGCAACTCTCCGTCTTTGTCTCGTTCCATCTTCATAAATCCATGAATATCGACAAGGCCGGGCAGCCTTTTTCTTATCTGTCCTTCTAATAGAGGGCGCATATAGTGGGCTTCTCTATCTGTCGCTGATATCAAACATACGTTAATAGGTTTGTTAGCGTTAGGTTCAACACATGATAGCAGATCTTCAGCTTGCATCAGCATATGATTCAAGACACGATTCCATGCATGGAATGTGAATTCTGCATCTGGGTTAAATTTTTGATTAGGTTGCTGTAACTCTCTTTTAAGTTTCGTTTGAAATAGAGTTAAGCTATCTAGTACGAACGTTTCAAAAGGATGATCGCCTACCTTAAGGTAAGTAATCAAATCCTGTAGATCTTGTTCTGTTTTGGTTGGGTACACAACGGTATCAACATCAGATTTTTTATCCCAATCAGACCAAAGGACTTTATTGCCTCCAGCCTTAGCCTTCATAGCCGCACCTTCAACGTCAGCTATCAACGTAGGGTTTGGGCCAGTCAATCCAAAGGTTGTTTTACCTGAACCAAAGACACCATGAATGTGTAAGTAAACTTTTAAATCACTCATCTGTTCCTTTCTTGTGGTCAACTTGCATTACATATTCCCAGTCTTGACCTGCGCTTTTAGATTCACAAGCGTCAAAGAAGCTACATCCAGAGTCACAAGACCAATTCGGGTTAGGTAATTGTATCGCATCATCAAGTATTTTAAAAATCAGAATACGAATATTTTCCCTAGCTTTTTTAATTCTCTCTGGAGAAAAACGCATCTCATTCAACTGCACGTAAGGAGGTTTACCTGCCTTGGACTTAACCCTTTTAATTCTGATATGCCCAGCCGTACCTACAGGCCCAAGCTGATCTTCCATGATGACTGCCATAGCATTCATCTGCCAATCAGAGTTCATAAGTGCGACACTTAAACTAGCGCCAGTCTTATAATCAAGTATGCTGTACGTTCCAGTCACCTTACATTTCACAATAAGATCTGCCGTGCAATGTATCTTCCAATCTAAATACTTATAAGCAGGGTCCGAAACTGATGTCGAATAAGTTTCTTCGGCTGAAACAAACTCATACCTATCAAAGAACTTTGTTTGATCGAACCAGTTAAAAGTATTGGCAGCCATCTGCTTTGCGTAAGGTAGCAGCTTGACATAGATATCTGTTTGAACCATTTCATTATCAGTGTAAGCAGCTATCCAAGAGTCAACATTATTTGCACAGTTATGCGTTGCAGTTGCAGGCCCACCTTTTGTGTCAAGAAAATATGGCAGTCCTTCTTCAAGAAAGAAATGGGTTAAAGAACCCAAGCACATATTGTTAGCTTGCTTAGGGCCATCATACTGCCAGTCATCTACTCTGGACCATTCAAATTTTCTAGCGCAAGAACTATAGGTACCAAGAGCAGTTGAAGAAATATCTATTGACCGCTCTAAACGATCTACCTTTGTTCTATTGATGTATATCATGTAACTCCTCGGATAAAAATATGTTCATGTTTAATGCGCACTGGTCATAGTTTGGGTAGTTGCGGCTAGCTACTTTCTTAAAGCCACCAGTGTCACCCTTACGTGTCTTAGGTTTACTACTCCCATAATCTATGACAGCGTGCCATTGATAGTGCGCTTTGGTTGGTTCTAACTCAGGGTTGCCAGCACTTATATACTTATGGATGCCGCACATTATAAGAACAGGTGAATCATAAGCTAAAGATAGTTGATGTTCAATAGGTCCTTGATCTTCCATTTTTTCCTTTCTTTTTTTATTTATCTTTATTATTTAGGGAACGATATCAGGTTTAAATCCTTTGTCTGCTAAACGATTCCGGCTATAAGCTTTACAATTTTTGCATTGCCATACTTGATAGAGGCTGGTCTTTGTAATCCTTCTCCCCCGACGCTGGAGATCATAAGAGCCACATGTAGGGCAAGCATGTTCTTTTGTATGCATATTTAAATTGGGATGATTTGTCATCCAAGGACGCAGCGTAAGGTACACATCTCGTAGGAGGACAACATCTTGTTTGCAATACTTGATCATCTTCCGCCAAGATTTCATATCCCCACGCATACAACCAGCCCACGTAGAGAAACCACCTGTTTCTTCTTTCTTTCCTAAGCCTAAGTGCTGGCCCAAGTTGTTTAAATGGTTAGCATTAAAATAAAAATATTTTCTTGCAACCTTTAACGTGTCAATAGACTGGACAGGAGATACAGGGCCGAGCCCATGATAAATAAAACGAGCATTGCACTTACGCATATCAAACTTATCCCCATTATGGGCAACAACAATGTCAGCTTGATTAAGAAGTTCCCAGACTTTTTTGACCACATGGTAATCGTTTTCGGGGTCCTTTTCGTAAGCCTCAGGGTAATCTGTAAGCGAACAGACCTTAGTATGTTTATGATGCTCCCATCTATAGCCGAAGCAAAGCATGTACCATTCTCTTTCATGCTGGATAACGTTTTGTTCATATTGTCCCCAGACATAAGCAAGATTTGGGGCCGTTTCGATATCGTAATACAGTATCTTAGGCACATTTAATAGTGTATATCACAATCAAATTTTTTTACAGAATGAGGGGTTCAGGAGTCAGTTACTATTCTTTGCCAAGAAGTAAATCAGCAAAAGCTTTTTCTCCATTAGCAAGATAATCGCTTAAGTATTTTAACTTATTCTCTACTTTGCCAGCTAAGGATACCTCTACAGTTCCTTCAGAACGAAGCGCAACGGCTGGTACGACGATGGTAGAACCTATACGGCGTACACGACCACGACACTGGATCATCTCTCTAGACGAGGCTGGTTCTTGGGCAAACACAACAAGCCCAGCACTGGTCAACGACACGCTTTCAGACATAGTACCTGTAGTACATATAAGAACATCTCGTTCGGGGCCTTCCTGAAATTCCTTAATGATGTGCTCACGCATAACAGTTTTAGTGTCACCTGTAATCACATGGAAAGGGCGATCAAAAATACAATCACTAAGCTCCCTATACATAAGGCCCACAACTTTAGAATGCTCAGCAAAAACAACTATCTTACAATCAGCATCCTCAATAATCTGCTTCAAAGCAGGGACCTTATTAGAAGGCATATTCAAACCAACAACCTCATCCCTGTCATTAAGGACAGGTTTACCATTAGCAATTTGACGCAACCGAACATACCTTTCAGCAACATTCTTAGCGACAAGCATCTGACCATCTTCATCTATAGAAACTAAATGCTTAACCATACGGTTATACGCACGTTTCTGTTGGGAACCTAACTCAATATTTTGAATCAGCAAAGGTGCTTCTTCAGGCACAGTCATATGAGCAAGAGCAGCACTTACCTTACGATCCTCAAACTTTCTACGAGTAGTACGCCAACCCATAACAGCTTCATAATTCTCCTGACCATTTTCATTCCAACCCTTACATTCAAGGCCACCATGAAAACCCTTTTCCATATCCAAAAATCTACGACGGAAATGAGTTATATGAGGAAACTCACGAGGCGAAAGGAACCTAAGCTGCGCCCACAAATCCTGCGGATCTATAGTCATAGGCGTAGCAGTCAAAGCAATACGATACTTAGCTTCCTTAGCTAACCTCCAACAACACCTAGTACGTGCAGCTTTAGGATTTTTAATACGATGAGACTCATCAACAATAACAGAGTTCCATTTAATGTCATCAAGCTCCTTTTTATCACGAGCAAGGTTATCGACCCAATGGTCACAACCAATATGAGTAATCAAAGTACTATAAGAAATAATAACAAAGTCAACGTCATCAACATGAAGCAACTGAGCCTCACGTTCTTTCTTTTTACCTTCAATAACAATGTAATCACAAACACCTGCCCCCCAAAACTTCTCAAGCTCAGACTTCCAAACAGGTATAGCATTATTAGGACAAACAATAATATTAGGACCCATCCTAAAGTTATTATCCAATACAGCTAAAGCCGAACGAGTTTTACCAAGCCCAGTACCATCATTAATAAAAACACTGCCAGCCATGCGAGCAATACCGGCATTATCCCACTGATAACCAAACAACCTGTCATTATTAGGGGTAATGTCGTCCTTATTAATGTAGTTAACTACACCATCCCGAAGGGAAAGCCAATAACTAATACGATCTTCAGCTTCATCAGTGCAATGCATGTTCTCATACCAACGACAAGTAGTTAAGTCCCACACGGTCTGAAAATTCTCAGTAAATAACCACTCGGCGTAACCTTTAGCAGAAACAATCTCATACTCAGGGTAATCAGCAGAACTACTAACGTAACCAGCCTCAGTTTGCCAAGGATACTGATAAAAATTAGTTGCGGTCATGTCATCAGCAGCACCACGATGCAATACAACTATAAACTTTTCCCGACTGGGACAATAATCCAATATAAAACCATTCCACTTACCCATTGTTCTTGCCTTTCTTAAAACACTTATCCTTAAGCTCATGCCTAAGCACAAAAAACTTGGTGTACCTCTCAGTAGCATTCTCCATAACAGGACGCACAAGTTTCTCAGCCACCTGCAAAACAGCAAGTTCAAAAGCCGGATGCTCCAACAACTCACGAATCTCAATATCACGTTCGCTCATCTTAGCCATTTCTTTTTCCTTTCTTTTTTTAATTATCTATTTCTTCAACCACCTTCGCATACAACTTAGAAACATTACTCTTAGGAATATGAGTCAAATGATGCCTCACAACATGACGCATCGCATCAGTACCATGACGATACTTAGAAGAATACAAACCCATACCCTTCAACACGTCATTAGCAACAGTCTTACCAACAGAAGGAGACTGCGGATAAGTACGAGTACCTATCCAATCTTCAATCTCCACAACAATCCAACCAATAAGATTCAAAGCATCAAACACGCCCTGCTTACCAGCACGCAAAGTACGATCACCAATATAAAAACTCTCATACACAAGCTCAACAAAATTACCCTCACAATGCTTACGAATCCAATACGCAGCATCATGAATGCCCTCAATCTGATGATGGGCAGCAACAAAACCCTCATGAGTCAACCTAAGGACAGCTAAACCAGTGGTAGTGCCCGGATCTACACCCAAATAGGTTCTAGCTAATTGCATACATCTATGCTATAGCGAATACACGAAACAACAGGGGACACCTCCCTGAATCCTTTATTCAAAGGCTCTGGGATCTGGTGGGACATATTCGCCAGAAAACCTGTTAACAATTTTCTGAATAGGCCGCTACTAACCGCTAGGCTTTCACCCTCCACAGTGGATGATCAATCCGTCCTTTATTACATTCCCCTATTGTTTCCTTATAATACAGAGGGCGGTCAAAGGTCAACAGCATCTCGACATGTCCAAAGACCTGTATCGCTGACTCTACCGTGCATATAAGCGATCTTATGGGTATTTTTATGAGTACCCAGCTCAGGTTGTTGTAAAGGAATGGCCTTTCCTAAACCCCTCAGCTCTAGGATTTACGTCAACTGGTGACTACCCTGAATCTTCGGGGCGAAAAAGTGGGTGGGGGGTAAGGGGGGACTCACTATCCCCACCCACTAAGTTGTATGCGTCTACTCCTAAACTAACAACTTACTCAAACTGCAGCCAAAGCCACAGCATGATCTATAGCACCATCATCAAGCATAAGAGCATCATCCAAAGACACCGAATCAGCCTGAGAATAGGCAGTAATAGCCTGAGCAACACCAAAAGCTGATATGTCTCCGCTACTAACAAAAATATCAAAAATACCACTAGCCGAATCATCAGCAAAAGCAGTACCCAAATAATCAGAAACGACAGAAGGCTGAACAGGCTCCTTCAAACCCTCCAACTCCCTCACCTTCGCCGCAATAAAATCAGGATGAGCAATATCAACAATCTTATCAATCGTCTCAGTCGTAATAAGCTCCATCGTCGCAGCCATAGTACGAGAAGAAACCTTCCCATGCTCCATAGTCGAACCCAAATGCACCTTACGATAAATATCACTCGTTAAAGTCATCCCATTATTACAAACCTCAATCACCACAATCGGAGCCAACGTAAACGCACCAGCACCAACCTCACTATTACGAATCTCAATACCCATAAACACAGTGGGATTATCAAGACCAGTCTCTCCAGAAAAAGGCGACCTGTAATCCTTTAGCAAGGCTTCCGAAATAGTGGAGAGCTGCGGCAGGTTAATTCTTGCCCGAAGGGATGTATCGCTTACATGGGCAGGGCCAGATGTGAAGGTTATGTCATGTTCATCACGTACTATTCGTAGTCCTTCAAATACTGCTGTAAGAATGTCATAGTTCTCGATTATGTTATAGTTTGGGGATAGTACAGCTCTACAGTATTGGTCGTCTGGGTTTTCTGGGGACCTTAGGCCACGTATAAGCAACGGTTTAGCTGCTTCTTTGTGGTGTGTATTCATGATCTCCATAGATAGCTGTTGATAGGGTAATGATTCTCCCCAATCAGCTAAGTTAGCTAAGTACTTGGTTGGTACATTGAATTTGCTACACCATTGCCGGAAAGCATGGGGTGTTAACTGCCAATCCATTACAGGTACTCCAACGCCTGTTGCTGTAATCGCTTCAGGCATACTAGGAGTTGTAATAACTGCTGGCATATGCACCTTTAGATCTTCGCTAGGTACTATCAGGTCATAGCGTGCGTTTCTTACCTCGTTCAACTTATCTTTAAGTTCAGTGAAAGTAAGGTTCTTTCCGCTAGTCCGTGTCAGTATTGAATCTTTCATTTTTTTCCTCTCTTTTTTTATCTAATTCTATTACGTTATCGAATTCTTTTTTTGTGTTGTTATCTATAGTGTCAAGTTCTTCTATTAAGCCTTCGTTTTCTGTATCGAAAGCGTGCATACAGCGTCTAAAGCCTTTGAGGAATTCCTCTGCTTGACCTGCTGCTGATGGGTGGGTATTGGGGTTTTTAGC
>Ga0315316_10000170_pt1 | contig 37869 bp, 38 predicted proteins | sample M160m3416metaG_FD_203702 | JGI IMG/M metagenome (GOLD analysis project Ga0315316, IMG submission 203702) | Ammonia-oxidizing marine archaeal communities from Monterey Bay, California, United States - M1 60m 3416 | ecosystem: Environmental > Aquatic > Marine > Intertidal zone | place: USA... | reverse complement strand
TGGTTGGAAGTGGAGACCGATCAGAAAGAATTAGGACTTACAATTATCCACAAGGCAGAATTACAGATCACCGAATCAATCTCACGCAATATAATCTTGCAGAGTTTATGGAGGGCGATCTCGACACCATGATTGATACTCTCGTTCAAGAGAATGCAGCGAAACAGATGGCTCAACTGGATGATTGAAGTATTATTGAAAGATGCACAAACATTGATCAACTCAGGTGCAAAAAAGCTCTCATCAGTATCAAATGTTCCGAGATTAGAAGCTGAGGTGCTTCTATCAAATTTGCTTGAAATCAATCCAATTAAATTTCATACAAATGAAATCACGGTAAGCCAAAGGCTTGTGAATAAGTTTGAGGCAATGATCGAATCTCGATACAAAGGAATACCGATTGCATACTTGGTTGGCAAAAAGGAGTTTTGGTCAATGGAATTTGACATAAATCAATCAGTCTTGGTGCCCAGACCGGAAACTGAATTATTAATAGAACAAGCAGTTGAGGTATTTGGAAATCATGAGTCCCCAAAGATTCTTGAGCTAGGAACAGGATCCGGGATTATATCCATTGTTCTCTCAAAGGAGCTGAGAGAACCCATCATCACCGCAACAGATATCAGTCATGAAGCACTAATAACGGCAAAGAACAATGCTGATAAACATAATATTAATGATATAAATTTTGTTGAATCAAACTGGTTTGACAGCATTAAGAATGAAAAGTTTGATCTAATAATCAGTAACCCTCCGTACGTGGACAAAAGCAAACTCTCAAATAAAGAATTATTTGGTATAGATATGGAGCCGGATATTGCGCTCTACTCAAAAAACAATGGAACCAGTGATCTGGAAATAATAATAAAAAATAGCCCTACATATATTTTAGATAGTGGATGGCTTTTTTTAGAACATGGTTATGATCAAGCCGAATACTGTATGACGGAAATGCAAAAGGTTGGCTTTAAAGAAGTAAGCAATTGCAAAGACATTCAAAATATTTCAAGAATGACATTTGGGATGCATACAAATGAATGAAATGAGATACCAGAATCATATGAGTCTTCATGATTTTGATGAAGAAACTCAAAATAAGATTTCAGAGTCATCAATTACAATTTTTGGGCTAGGAGGTTTAGGCTCTGTATGCAGTTTATATCTCAGTAATGCAGGTGTAGGAAAGATGAATTTGGTGGACTATGACACAGTTGATCAAACCAATCTGCCTAGACAGATAATATACAAGCCAAATCAGATAGGTGAAAACAAAGCAATGGCTGCCAAGCAAACACTGGCTGAGTTTAATCCAGATACGAGAATCACTGCATTCAATAAAAGACTTATAGGCAAAGATCTAAAAGAGTTAATCCAAAAAAGTAGTCTTGTTATCGATGCCACAGACAATCTGCCATCTCGGTTACAAATTAATGAGGCATGTCATTCATTAAACGTAAGTCACGTAGTTGGAACTGCAATCAGATTTGAAGGTCAAGTCATGGCATTTGAACACAGCAATGAAAAAGCCTGTTGCTTGAATTGTCTTTATAGTTTGATGGATGAGAATTTAGAGGATTGTGACGGTGCTGGAGTACTATCAACAGTTGCTGGGACAATCGGTATATTAATGGCTAATACTGCAATAAAAGTAATTATTGGGACCGAAACATATGAATCAATGCTTGTTTTAGACTTGAAGCACAACATCATTCAGAATTTGACCATAAAGAAAGATAATAATTGCTCTATATGCAGCTAGTTGCATCTATTTATAATCTAAATGTATCTAAATGTTTCTATATTCAAATATTATTTCTTGATCTGATTTATAATGAGTTCATTTACCAGTTTTGGGTTTGCCTTTCCTTGGCTACGTTTCATAACCTGCCCTACCAAAAAACCCAAGACTTGTTCTTTTCCTGCTAAATATTGATCTTTCTGATCTGAGAACTCATTTAAAACCTCGGCAACATATTCATTAATGGAGCCCTCATCAGTTATCTGCTCTAGTCCTTGTTGCTTGATCATTTGATCTACTGTTTCGTTAGAGGTAAGCATCTGATTAAAGAGATTTTTAGCAATTTTAGAAGATATTGTATTGTCTTCTATCCTTGAAAGAAGCGAGGCCAATTGCATTGGTTCAATTTGAAAGGCATTGATTTCCATATTTTCTCTATTTAGCACGCCAATGACCTCGGATAAAATCCAATTCGTTACCAATTGAGGATTATTGTTAAAATGATTAAGTGTCGCTTCAAAATACTCTGCAATTTGCATATTCTTAGCAATTTCTTCAGCATCATTTTGTTTTATCTTTAGGTCATCAGTGTATCTAATAACTTTTTTTTCAAATAACTCAGGAAGTGATTTTTGTATCTTATCGATGGTCTTTTGATCAATTTCTAATGGAAGAAGATCGGGATCTGGAAAATAACGATAATCATTTGCCTCCTCTTTGCTCCTCATTGGTCGTGTCTCATCTTTATCTGGGTCATAAAGACGAGTTTCCTGAATTATGTCATTTCCATTTTCCAGTCGATCAATTTGTCTCTCAACTTCATAGTTAATTGCATTCTCTACAAAGCGAAAAGAATTGATGTTTTTAACTTCTGCCCTTGTGCCAAATTCTGCTTGGCCAGATGGACGAACAGAAACATTGGCGTCGCACCTAAAAGAGCCTTCCTGCATATTCCCATCTGATATTTTCAAATATCTAACAAGTTGATGAATTTTCTGCATATAAGAAGATGCCTCTTCAGCTGACCTGATATCAGGCTCAGAAACAATCTCCAAGAGAGGTGTTCCAGCCCTATTTAAATCAATGGCTGTTTCATTATTAAACTTATCATGTATTGACTTACCCGCATCTTCCTCTAGGTGAGCTCTGGTAATACCAATTACCTTCCTTGTTCCATCATTCAATTTAATTTCCAGAGAGCCACCCTGGACGATCGGTAATTCATATTGACTGATTTGATACCCCTTTGGTAAGTCCGGGTAAAAATAGTTTTTCCTTGCAAAAATTGATCTTCGACTGATTTCTGCATCGATTGCGAGACCAAATTTTATGGCCATCATGACTGCATCCTTATTTAAAACTGGCAGTACTCCTGGATAGCCTAAATCAATGAGCGATGTATTCGTGTTTTGTTCAGAGCCATACGAAGTGGATGCCCCAGAAAAAATCTTGCTGTTAGTGTCCAGCTGAACATGAATTTCAAGACCAATTACTGTTTCCCAACTCATCAGTCAAACTCTCTACATAGAGCAGGTGTTTGGAGATGCCAATCGGTTGCCATCTGATACTGATGAACAATATTTAATAGATCATGCTCCATAAAGTGAGGAGCTATAACTTGCATACCAAATGGAAGATTGTCTACAAATCCTATTGGATGTGAGATTGCGGGAACACCGGATAAATTTGATGAGATCGTATAAATATCATTCATATACATACTGACCGGGTCATCCATCTTGTCTCCCAACTTGAATGCTGATTGTTGGGTGGTAGGACCCATAATGACATCAACTTCCTCAAATGCATTCAAAAAATCCTGATTGATAAGCTGCCTTACTTTCTGAGCTTTGAGATAATACGCATCATAATATCCTGCAGAAAGAACATACGTACCAGTAATGATCCTTCTTTTGACTTCCGGCCCAAATCCTTCTTTTCTGGTTTGTTTATAAAAAGAATCTAAATCAGTATTCTCAGTTGACCGATGCCCAAATCGCACGCCATCGTATCTAGCAAGATTGGATGAGCACTCTGCAGGTGCCACAACATAATATGTTGGCACAGAGTATTTAATGTTTGGCAGGCTGATGTCCTTAAACTGAACGCCCATTTTTTCATACGCATGAATGGATTCACTTACAAGTCCTTGATATTTTGAATCCAAACTTCCATCAAAGAATTCCATAGGTAAGCCAACAACTTTTCCGGTTAGATCATTATTTAGAAAATCAGTATATTTTGGCACTTCTTCAGTTGAAGAAGTTGAATCTTTTTGATCATAGCCTGCCATGTGCTCCAAAAAAATTGCTGCATCTTCTGCTGAGATCGATAATATCCCTGCCTGATCGAGGCTTGATGCGAATGCAATCATCCCAAATCTTGAGCATCTCCCATAGGTAGGCTTAAGGCCAGTGATACCTGTCAAAGCGGCAGGTTGTCTGATGGAGCCGCCAGTGTCAGTTCCTAGTGCGATCGGGGCCATACCAGCAGCAACTGCAGCTGCAGAACCTCCAGAAGAACCACCTGGTGTTCTCTCCTTGTCCCATGGGTTATGAACATTTCCATAAAAACTTGTTTCATTCGAAGACCCCATTGCAAACTCATCCATGTTTGTCTTACCTAAAATGACTGTACCCTTTTCTCTCAAATTCTTAACGACAGTTGCATCATAAGGAGAAACAAAATTAGCAAGCATCTTTGATCCACAGGTTGTTTTATCTCCCTCACTGCAAAAGATATCCTTTAGAGCATAAGGAATTCCCTTTATCTCTGAGCTCTCCTGCTCAGAACTCGGAGAAATCTCATCACTTTCAATAGAAATAAAAGCATTGATCGAATCATTCATTGCTTTGATCCGATTTAAATATAGCTGATAAATTTCCTCACTAGAAATTGACTGTTCAGCTATCATATTTTGAAGCTCTTTTACGGTGTGGCGTTTCATCAATCGATCACTTTGGGGACTTTATAGAAACCATCTTCTGAAGAATTTGTATTCTTCTGATATTTATTTCTTTCATTAAATTCCGTAACTTCATCCTCTCTCAACCTTTGGCTCATTTGCAACGGATGAGCCATCGGAATAATGTCTTCAGTATCAACCTCCTCGAGCTCTTTGATCATTTTCAGGATAGATTGCATTTGATTTAGAAATAGTGATTGCTCCTCCTCATCCAAGTTTAATTTTGAGAGGCCACATAAGTGTTCTATGTCTGATTTTTCTATGGTCATTGCAATTGGCTAAATATAATACTAATGATAACTTCCTGTTGCTCAAAATCATACAGGTTGTTAGAGTATGTGGATTGTCTCAGTTTTTTTTCAAGTAGGAAATGCTTAAGAGTATTATTGGATATTTTTCGAATGATCTTTCGATCGATCTTGGCACAGCGAATACGTTGGTTTATGCCAAGGGTAAGGGCGTTGTTCTCAATGAACCTTCGGTTGTAGCACTTCGTAGCGAAAACGGCAAACCAACAAAAACTGTTGTAGCAGTGGGCACTGATGCAAAAGCAATGCTTGGCAGAACGCCTGGAAGCATCGAAGCAATCAGGCCACTAAAGGATGGAGTTATCGCTGATTTCATTGTCACTGAGGCCATGCTTCAAGCGTTCATAAAAAAAGCGCACGGAAACAGAATTTTTAGACCCAATCCAAGAGTCTTGGTCTGTGTACCATATGGTTCGACTCAAGTTGAAAGAAGGGCAATAAGAGAATCAGCCGAAGGTGCTGGTGCAAGAAAAGTATTTCTAGTTGAAGAACCTATGGCTGCAGCAATAGGCGCCGGTCTTCCTGTTCATGAAGCAAGAGGTTCAATGGTTGTGGATATTGGTGGTGGCACTTCTGAAATTGCTGTTCTCTCTTTGAATGGGATCGTATATGGAAACTCAGTCAAAGTTGGCGGAGACACTTTTGATGAGGCGATCATTAACTTCATCAGAAGAAATTATGGAATTCTCATCGGCGAGGCGACAGCAGAAAAAATAAAGCATGAGATTGGAAGCGCATACCCAAGTGATACGGTGAGTGAAATCTCAGTTAAAGGAAGAAATTTATCAGAAGGAGTTCCAAGAACTTTTACGTTGAACAGCAATGAGATCTTAGACTCCCTGCAAGAACCCCTTCAATCAATTGCAAATGCACTAAAATCAGCTCTCGAACAAACCCCACCTGAGCTTGGTTCTGATATAGCAGAAAGAGGCATCGTTCTGACGGGAGGAGGTGCCCTGCTTCAAAACATAGAAAAGCTTTTAGCAGAAGAAACTGGATTGCCAGTTTTAATTGCTGAGAATCCCTTAACTTGTGTTGCAAGGGGCGGGGGAAGGATTATAGATATCCTCGACGAACAAGGGGCAGACTTTTTCGAACTAACCTAAGCCTACCGATAGCGGATTACCATGGCAATCAATCCCGGTCAGAGAATCCATCGTTACGAAAAGAATTATTCATCCTATCGCTTGATCTTTTTGATCATTGTCTCTTGCGTCTTGATGTATCAGGATTCTCAGGAGGGGTATACAAAAACTCTAAGGACGTATCTATCGGTAATCGCTTATCCCATAACGTACGCGGTCAATCTTCCTAAAAATACCCTTAAAGGCTTCCGCGTAAGACTTTCGGAAAGAGCCTTAATTATTGATGAGAATAAGCGACTGAAGGAGGAAAACATTCAGCTTAAATCTGAGTTGCAAGAAGTGTATAAATTGGACTCTGAGAATAAGAGGCTATATGAACTCCTTGATTCATTTCCAAATAGGCAGAAAAATTTCTTGTTTGCTGACATTATTGCAACGAGTACGGTTCAAGATAGGCACCAAATCATAATAAACAAAGGAAGCATTGATGGTGTCAAAATTGGAGACGCAGTGGCTGACCCAAATGGAATCATTGGTCATGTGATTAGAGATCAAGTATTTTCATCAGAGGTGTTGCTTATTTCAGACCTAGAGCATGCGATTCCAATTGAAATTACAAATACAGGTGAAAGAGCCATAGCTTATGGAACAGGCAATAAGCATCAACTAGAGATCAAATCAATACCAACAAATTCAAAAGCACTCAAAGGTGACGCTGTCATCACTTCGGGTTTGGGTGATAGATATCCAGAAGGGTTTCCCGTTGGAGAGATATCAGCAGTGAGCAGAAAAGAAGGTGAAAACTTTCTAACCATCGGTCTATCACCATTTGCAAATCTCGAAATCATTAATGAAATATGGGTCATTCAAACCGAGGTGGCTCAGGATGAATAAGACACTGAATAATCTTGTTTTTATCTGGTCAATAATGCTCCTAACAACCATGATGACAATAATGCCTCTGCCAGACTTTTTTCATGGAATCAGAATTGAATGGGTCTCTCTTGCAATCATTTTTTTCTCAATTATGAATGTCTCATTAATGGGTGTGATTGCCGCATGGACGATTGGTCTTTTACTGGACCTTCTTCAAGGAGGATTACTGGGGGAGAATGCCTTGATCCTCTCTATCATCAGTTATCTATCCTATCGATTCAGATTTCAGGTTCGAGTCTATCCTGATTGGCAACTTGTGATTGTGACCCTATTTTTCCTTTCCTTTGGAAATCTAATATCGCTATGGATTAGGGGATTCAGTGGTCGGATACTTTTCGTAACTGAAGAATGGTTGAGCATACTCATTGCTGCTCTGATATGGCCAATCTTCATGAGATTGCTTGAAATCCTTCAAAACTATTTTATTGAAGACTGATGAGTAAGTTCAAATCGATGCAAGCTCAGAAGGCAGAAAGATCGGTCTTCTTGAATCGGATTCTATTTTCATCTGTAGCAATACTTGTTTTAGGAGGACTGATTATTGCAAGATTGGTCTACCTCATGGTTATTGAGACGGATGAGCTAAGCCTTCGTTCAATAAACAATACTTTGAGGACTCAATCGATCCCTGCTCCCAGAGGATTGATTTATGACAGAAACAATCAAGTCATTGCAGAAAATAAGCCCAAATTTCAATTGGAGATGATTCCAGAGCAAGTGATAGAGCTTGAAAACTCATTATTGTATATCGCAGACTTAGGTATCCTCAGTGAGGATGAAATCCCAATTATCGAGGAAAGGGTCCAAAAGCAAAGGAACTATCAATTTAAAAGCATCGTTATTAAAAGAGACTTGGATGAGCGGCAAATGGCACTATTTGCAAATAACAGGATGCTACTCAAAGGTTTTGATATCAAGTCAAGGCTTACTCGTAATTATCCTCAAGGCGAAATGTATGCTCACGTAGTTGGTTACATGGGCTCCATTTCTAGCAATGATTACCAACGATTTAACCCGAGTTTTTATACAGGTAAGGAGCAGATTGGCAAATCAGCCATTGAAAGAGAATATGAGCACATACTAAGAGGTATTCCTGGTAAACAAAAACTCATGGTTAATGTCAGGGGTCGCGTCATGGATGAAATCGAGAAAGAAGCATTTGAAATGGGCAATAACATTGTATTGACCCTAAATAGTGAGTTGCAAAAGACAGCATATGACTCCATGGAAGGAAAAAAAGGCTCTGTTGTAGCAATGGATCCAAGGAATGGAGAGATTCTAGCAATGATCAGTGTGCCCTCTTTTGACCCAACAGCAATCAGTCTTGGACTCTCTCAATATGAATTCAGAAAATTAAATGAAAACAAAAAGAGACCGTTATTCAATCGTGCAATAGCCGGACAATACCCCCCTGGATCAACTGTAAAACCAATGCTCGCACTCGGTGCGCTTGATATGGGTATTGTGGACTCAGAACACTATCATACTTGTGAAGGAGAGTTTAGACTTCCAAATTACTCTAGGCCCTTTGGAGATTGGGCAACGCATGGCTCCGTTAATACAAAAAGAGCAATCCAAGCCTCCTGCGATGTTTACTTTTATGAATCGGCAGTCGAGATGGGGATTGAACGAATGAGTGCTTTTTTGAAAAAGTTTAATCTAGGTGAAACAACAAAATTAGATCTAGGCTCAGAAAAAAAAGGCGTAGTGCCCAATCAAGAATGGAAAAGAAATAACTTCTCATCAAAACAGAATCAGAATTGGTATCTCGGCGAAACAGTGATTGCTGGTATTGGCCAAGGATATATGCTCGCGACACCAATGCAATTGGCGTATGCAACATCAATCATTGCAAATAAAGGATATGCCTATAAACCTCATATTTTAAAACAAATCAATTTGAATAATTCTAGTCAGCCCCTATCAAGTCAATCTGAGAGAATTGATCACATTACGAATATTGATGATGAGTACTGGGATGTTGTATTTGAAGGGATGAATGCAGTTATAAATGAAAAAAGGGGCACTGCTTACGGTGTATTTCCTGAAAATTCTGATATTGCTGGAAAAACAGGCACTTCACAGGTATTCAATTTGGATAAGCGCTCTGGAAATGATGTGCCAGAAGAATTAAAAGATCATGGACTCTTTATTGGTTTTGCTCCTATAAATAATCCTGAAATTGTAATTGCTGTAATTGTAGAAAATGGCGGAGGCGGCAGAGTCGCTGCAGCACCAGTAGCTGAGAGAATGTTCAATAAATTCAGAGAACTTAGAGGAATAAAAGTTGTTCAATCAAATTGAATCTTGGCAAATACAGTCCCGAGAAGGGTTGATGCATCAATTTCATGTTGATTTACCTTTATTGGTGGCAGTTCTTTTGGCAAGCTTTATCAGTGCAATTGCAATTTTTTCTGCCTCCAACGGCAATGAAGCTTTTCTTACATCTCATCTCATAAGGGTCGGCCTTTCAATTGTTACGATGATCGTTGCTGCTCAATTTAGTCCTCTATTCTATTCAAGAATATCTCCCTGGTTATATGGGATCTGCTTAGTTTTACTCATAGCAGTTTTTTTCTTTGGAGAAACCAGAAACAATGCAACTCGATGGATTGACATAGGAATATCTTTTCAGCCATCAGAATTGCTCAAAATTGCAATGCCATTGGTGGTTGCTAGATATATCGCATCCGGTTCAATCCCGTTGAATAATACAAACATTTTGGCATCTCTTATTCTGGTACTGCTACCCACTGCACTGATCTTTAAACAACCTGACCTTGGAACATCGGTGTTAATTGCATTTTCAGGTTTAGTCATCGTTTTTCTATCCGGGATAAAAAAACGTTATCTCTTTTCAGCAATCATTCTTTTTCTAGGGTGCCTTCCATTCATTTGGAAGACAATTCACCCATTTCAGCAACAAAGAGTTCTGACTTTTCTTGATCCGGAGAAGGATCCTCTTGGTGCTGGCTATCATATTATTCAATCAAAGATCGCCATTGGTTCTGGAGGCTTATTTGGTAAAGGGTGGCTGAATGGTACACAGGGGCAATTGGATTTCTTACCGGAAAGAACCACTGATTTTATCTTCTCAATATTGGCAGAAGAATTTGGATTAATTGGTGTTCTCTTAATAATATTAATTTATCTATTCATTGTGGGAAGAGGCCTATTGATTGCAGTTAATTCGGATGATCTATTTTCGAGGTTGGCCGCATCAAGCATAAGCCTGACATTTTTTATATATGTTTTTGTAAATATCGGCATGACCACTGGCCTGCTCCCAGTTGTCGGCGTTCCACTGCCGTTGATCAGCAAAGGAGGCACTTCGAGCCTCACGCTAATGGCAAGTCTAGGTATACTGATGTCTTTGCATACGCATAAACGCTTAATACCAAGATAGGGATTTAAAAATGATTCATCGAATAAAACACATTTTCATCTTCTCGGCTCTGATCATTAATCTTCATCCAGCATTGGCGTCGACAGATCAAGAAAAGGAAAAGAGTCTTCTCATTGATGAGTTGATTCAAGAACATGGTTTCGATGAACAATATGTGCTAAATATCTTTGGCAATACAAAGTATTTGCCTCAGCTGATTGAATCAATATCAAAACCAGCCGAGAGAACAAAAACTTGGCCGGAGTATAGAAATATATTTGTAACCAAAAAAAGAATTGCTGCAGGCGTACTCTTTGCAAAACAGCATGAGGAGATCATTGATCGTGCTGCAAGAGAAATGGGGGTACCAAGAAAGATCTTGCTTGGAATATTGGGTGTTGAAACTTATTTTGGAAGAATTCAAGGAAGTTATAAAGTAATGGATTCACTCTATACGCTTGCAACCGGTTACCCGCCGAGAGCAAAATTCTTTAGAAGCGAGTTGATCAATCTTTTCTATCTCTCTAGAGAGGAAAATCTTCCAATCCTGGATATCAAGGGCTCTTATGCTGGCGCTATGGGAGCATCTCAATTTATTTCATCGAGCTATAGAAACTATGCTGTTGATGGCAATGACGATGGGAAAATTGACCTCTTCAATAGCTGGGATGATGTGCTTATAAGCATTGGTAATTATTTGAAACAAAATGGATGGGATTCATCTGAAGAGATATACAGTCGTTACCCCACAAATAAATTACTATCATCGATAGTCGCATCAAAAACAATCAAGCCGACATCAACAGTTCAAGATCTTCTGAACGAAGGCGTTGAGATCAGTGGCTTTAAACCCGATGATGTAGCACAATTAATTCAATTGGATGATGCAAATGTTAAGGATGATTCTTACATTGGACACCATAACTTTTATGTCATAACCACTTATAATCGAAACGTGATGTATGCATTGGTTGTGGTTCAACTCGGAGAAGCAATCGAAAGTTATCTGGATTAATTAATATTTATGAAGAAATTACTTTTTCTATTATTCGCTTACACAATGGCCATCTCGGGATGCTCGCTACTTCAAGAAGACAGCACTTTTAATCTAACGGAACAAGAAGTCACTTCAATTCTGAATGATGCATGCACGATCAAGCGAGACAGCAGGCAGCGTTATAAGATTGATGGCAAGAGATACAGAACGCTTTCTTCGAGTCGAGGTTATAAAAAAAGAGGCACTGCTTCTTGGTATGGTTCGGACTTTGATGGAAAACAAACCGCTTGCGGTGAAGAGTATGATATGTATGATTTCACCGCTGCTCATAAGACACTTCCACTGCCCTCTTACGTGAAAGTTCAAAATCTAAGAAATGGAAAAACAGTGATCGTCAAAGTCAACGACAGAGGTCCATTTGTCGACGACCGCTTGATTGATTTATCCTATGCAGCAGCGAAGAAAATAGACATGCTCGATAGTGGAACATCGCCCGTCAGAATTTATGCAGTCAGTGAAGCTGAAGCAGCAAATTTCTTTAAAAAGAATGACAAATCCATCTTTTCACTCAGTCTGTTTGAGAAAATTGTAAATAGAAACAAAAGAAGCATTACTCTTCAGGTAGGCGCTTTCAGTGATTCAGTCGGTGCAAGCTCACTTAAAAAGAAAATTGAGAGCCTGGGTGTGAGGAAAGTTTTTATCTCAAAAGTTCGGTCCAAAAGAAAAATCTACCACAGAGTGAGAGTTGGTCCCGTGAAAACATCAAAAGAGTATGAAGATGCCATTAGAAAACTCAGTTCTTTGTCGCTCGATATCAATCTGATATCAAACTGAGAACTCTTCTCCACATACCTAAAAGATTACTTTTGTGTTATTGTTGAAAAAAAATTGTAGAGTTTTGATTCTTTTGTACCAATAGCACATGAAAACGTCTCTTAAAATATTAAACTGCCTAATCATCATTGTTTTTGCTCCGATTGCAAATTCGATTGTAATTGTTCCTAAACCGCCTGAAATTAAGGTTGAGAGCTATGTTTTATATAGCCCTAATACAGGAACAATCATTGCCAGTGAAGAAGAGACGAATCAAATTAAGCCGGCAAGCATTACAAAATTAATGACAGCATATACTGTATTCCATGCCATCAAAGAAGAGCAAATTGCAATGGCTGACCCAGTCAGGGTGAGTGATTATGCAATGTCTGTTGGCGGATCAACAATGTTCCTCAATCAATATATGGATGTGACAGTAGAAGATCTGATTCAAGGCATGATTATAATATCTGGAAATGATGCCAGTGTTGCCTTGGCCGAACATATTGCAGGGAATGAAGAGACATTCGCCATATACATGAATATGTATGCGGAAGCGCTTGGCATGAAAAACACAAATTATACTAATTCAAGTGGCTTAGAGGATGAAGAGCACTTTTCGTCAGCACTGGATATTGCCATGTTGGCTGGAAGGATCATCGATGAGTTTCCTGAGCACTTTCATTATTATTCACAGCAGACTTATCAGTTTGATCAAGCTAAAGACCTCAAAACAGGCAAGCCAATTGTTCAATACAATAGAAATAGATTATTGAGGAGAGATTCGTCGGTTGATGGAATGAAGACGGGGTACACAAAGTCCGCTGGTTACTGTCTTGTGGCTACTGCTCAGAGGGATGGTACTCGCTTAATTGCCGTTGTAACCGGAGCAAAATCTAGTGATGAAAGAAACAACGCTGCAACTGCATTATTGAATTATGGCTTCCGATTCTTCGAAGAGAGGACGATTATTGAGGCTGGAAAAGATTATGGACAAGCTCAAGTGTGGAAAGGAGCTTCAGACTCTGTGGAAATGGTGGCTCAGGAAGAAGTGGAATTAACCATAGCAAAAGGGATGTATGGTGAGATAGAGTCATCCATTGAAGTCTTTGGGCCAGTAATAGCGCCAATGCCATTGGATCAACCCATTGGAAAACTCACGATGAAGCTAGAAGGAAAGGTCATTGCCGAAACCAACCTCTTCCCTGGGAAAATCATAGAAGAAGACAGTTTATGGGGATGGTTATATGACTCTGCATTGCTTCTATTTGAATGATTTAAAGATCTGATCAAGCAAAAGAAAATCATTTTCAGAGATTTAGGTCTCAGAAAGTATGAAGAGATCGCTATTGGAATGAAATCATTCACCGATGAGCGTCATCCTGAAACAAACGATGAAGTATGGATTCTAGAACATGAATCTGTATATACATATGGCGTCAGCACTGATCCTAAGAAGATACCTACTCACTTGTCTCATCCGGCTTTGAGAAGCGATAGGGGTGGAAAAATAACATACCATGGTCCTGGACAATTGGTTGTATACATCTTAATGGACTTTAACAGAGCTTCCATGAAGCCCAAGGAATTCATCGTTAAATTCCAGTCAGCAATACACCAAACCGTCAAGAGTTACTGTAAAGATGCGGTTTTAAATGAAGATGAAGATGGAATCTTTCTTGAGAATCTTAAATTGGCAAGTTTCGGATTAAAAATAACAAGAAAAGGAAGCTATCATGGAGCAGCAATCAATCACAGTATGAATTTAGATGCATGGAAAGAAATTGTGATTTGTGGAAACCCGGATCATCAAGCAATCGATATTCGTTCACTCGGTATATCTGTTAGCAGACCCAAGTTGGTCGCAGAAATAGAAAAAAATCTATTGCTGGAGTTTTAGAGTCAGATACTCATAGCCTCTTGAAAGCTGAATCCAAATCTGAAATTAAATCCTCTGGATCCTCAAGACCTACGTGAATCCTCACAATTGTATTCTTTAATTGATCCAGAGATGATTTCCTCTCTTTTTGGATTCTAACGGGCGTTGCCAGCGATTCAAATCCACCCCAGCTGTAACCCATGGAAAAGATCTCCATGCCATCAAAATATTTCGCCAAATCTTCATCTTCATATTTTTGATCCAAGATGACAGACATCAAGCTTCCTCCACCTGTAAAATATTTGTTCCAGTTTTCAAAGTACTCGGAATTTGGCAGTGGAGGAAATAAGACCTTCTCAGCCATTGGATTTGACTCCAGCCAAGCCGCAATTTGCATCGCGCTTTCAAATTGTGCCTCCATTCTGACTGCCATTGTTCTCAAACCTCTCAAACCCAAGTAGCAGGCATCGGGTTCGGCACAAATTCCTTGGTTTCTTGCTGAGTTCTTTATTTTTAAATAAGTTTTCTCATTGCAAGCAACAATCCCAAGCATTGCATCAGAGTGACCGACGACATATTTTGTCGCCGCTTGAATTTCCACATCAATGTCGTATTCAAAAGTTCTAAAGTAAAGAGGCCCGGCCCATGTATTGTCAAATAAAATCGCTATCTCATGACCGATTTCATTGGATTTTTTTCTGATCGCATTGATTACTGTTTTCACATCCAATACTTCAAAAGTATTTGAACTCGGCGCTTCAAGGTAAACGATTTTAGTATTGGGTTTAATTAAATCCGCAATCTCATCGCCAATGGTTGGTGAAATAAAATCAAATTCAACACCAAATTTTGATAAATGCCCTGAAAAAAGTTCTGCAGTCGGTTCATAAGCGCCTTCCGTGATGAGAGCATGGCTGCCGCTCTCCATGAAGGCACTGATTGCAATATTGATTGCAGACATGCCTGAATTGGTAGCGATTGATCGATAAGCGCCAGAGAGTTCGCTATAAGCCTCCTCCAATGCAAGACTATTGGGTGACCCAAGACGTCCATATCGATACGTTGAATACTCATGATCCCAATCTTTATATTCCTTCAATGTGTTGAACAGAACCGTTGAAGATCGGTATGGAGGGATATTGACTGCCCCTCTTGCATAGTCTTCTGATCTTCCTGACTGAGCCAGGATTGTTCTTGGATTTTTTTTCTTTTGTTTATTCATCACTCTTTCTAGTAAAGATCTTCTCAGCCTGAATCAATCTATTGGCAGTTCCTACGTCTAGCCAATCTCCTTGGAATAGCTCGCCTGTAATCATCTTTTTATCGATATACTCATTTAATAAATCTGCCAGTGAAAAATATTTCTTAGACGAATGCTTGAAACAGTTGATCGAAAAGAAACTGATTCCACTGAAAGTATATCGCTGATTACTAGAAATGGTAACTCTATCTCCATCGAGACAAAAATCGCCATTTGGATTATGTTCAGGATTTGGAACCAAAACAACATGCCCCATAATTCCTGGTTTCAAAAAAATACCTTTGAAACTAAAGCTTGTGATGATGTCAGCATTGATGACCCAGAATTGCTCATCAGTGATTAGGCCGCTATCAATGATGTTAAAAATCGCACCAGCAGTCCCCAGTGGTTCCTCGCCCTCATTAATGAACTTAATATTCATAGCTGATTGCTCATATTTTTTAAGGAATGATTCTATTTTTTCTCCCATCTTAGAACCATTGACAATGATATTTCTGACTCCGAATTCGTCGAGACGATTGATGTTTCTCTCCAACAGAGTTTTTCCAGATACCTCTATCAATGGTTTTGGAACCATATGTGTAAGAGGCTTTAACCTCTCTCCTTTTCCTGCAGCAAGTATAATTGCATTCATTTCTATCACTTTAGCTTTAATTGAATCAACATATTTTCAAGGCTCTCATATTGATTACTCAGATGCTTCAAATAGCTCATTGTTAGTGGGATATCATTGATGTAGTTATTCTTTTTGTCTCGGTGTTTCAATCTTGAAAAGATTCCGATTGCCTTCAGGTGTCTCTGAATACCCATCAAATCAAAATCCATGATGAATTCACTGAGCGTTTTACTCATCATATGATTTTTGATCAAATGACCGTAATAGATTCTTAACATGTTATTCACCTGTTCCCGTTCGATCTTGACATAACAATCTCTGAGCAATGAAACAATGTCATAAGTGATTGGCCCTGAAACAGCATCCTGGAAGTCAACGAAACCCATTTCATCATTATCTGAGATCATAATATTCCTCGAATGATAATCCCGATGAACAAAAACCCTCTCTTGATTGTTAGCACTCTGAATCAATTCCGTAAACAGCGGATCAAAATCAATCTTTTCAATCTCTTGAACGCTCAATCCAAGCTCATGAAAACAAAACCACTCCTTAAATAGCTCCATTTCAGAATAAAGTAAGGCATTGTCATAATTGGGCAACTGACTCTTAAGGCTTGCACCATTGATCTGCATTGAGACGAGGAGCTCTATAGCCCGATCATAAAAACTTAAGAAATGGCTCTCCCTCCTGCGATCAAAAAGTGTCTTCTTACCAAGATCACTGATTAAGAAATATCTGCCACAATCATCGATGTGATAAATGTTTGGAATTGGCATTGATATCTTTTGTAGAAGATCTGATGCGTGAAGAAATTTCTCATTGTTTTCTAAGCTGGGGTCAGAATCCATAACAATAAATGACCCCCTTCGGTCATCAATGACCCTAAAGTAATTCCTAAAACTGGCATCAGAATTAATTTGCTCAATACCAGAGAAAGAATAGCCCTCCAGAGAGGACAACCATTTACTAATTTCTTCGCTCAAATGATTCGTTCAATAAAATATTTCTCGATTCATTATAAACCAGTTGATAAGGGAGAAAGGTCAGTAAATTCAGTAGAGATCATATAAAATTGTTTGAAATGGATTGGATCGATTTTTGTATAAAAAAACGGAAGGCTTGTATCTTAATGATATTTGTTTTTATGTTCTCTGGCGGAGGAGAAATGGTTTATGCTCAAAACGCCTGTCTCATAAATGGTTTGGATGATTTAAGATCCCTTAATGCCTCTGATGACTCGAAAAATGAGTCAAAATCCAATAATGAAATACGCATCACATCAGGCATCAATATCATTACAGCGGGCCAAGCTGTTTACGATGAGAGCGGTGGCTTAATTACAGTTAGCAAGGGGGTTACGCTAGAAAATCCAAACCTTTTTGTTGAAGGGCAGGAAGCACTGATCAATACCGATGATGAAACGGCCACTTTAAAAAATGCTGACTATTTTTTTCCAACTATTCCTGCAAGAGGAAGCAGCGAAGAATTTAGAATAGAGCAAGGCAATGAATACATCTTGATTAATCCAACTTATTCGACCTGCAATCAATTGGATCAATCTTGGGAATTGGTTGCCGATGAGATTCTCCTCAAGGGGGATGAAGGTGTTGCAAAAAATATTGGCCTTCGTTTTAAGAATATACCAATTCTTTTTCTGCCAAGGCTTACCTTCCCCACCAATGAGGATAGAAAATCAGGTTTCTTAATACCCAGCTTCGGATCTTCATCAAAAAGAGGTGTTGAAATTGAAATTCCATATTATTGGGACATTGCACCCAATATTGATCTTAAAACAACGGTCAGCTGGATGAAGAAAAGAGGGACTGACCTGAAGTCTGAACTCAGATTCTTGAGTCCAAAGCAAAGGGCTTTCATAGAGTTCAACCATCTGCCATCTGACGATCTGTTCAATGATGATCGAACTTATTCAAAAATAAATTACCAATTCAATCCATCGGGCAATACACAAATTGCAATAACCGGTGAATATGCATCCGATTCAAATTATTTTGAGGATTTGAGTCAAAGCACAAACGAAAGTAGCCGAACGCATCTAAGCAGAGATATAGTGTTTAAATCATTTGGCAAAAACTGGCTCATGAATCTGGGGATGACCAATTTTCAAATGTTGGATAATCAACCTAAATGCTTTGGGATTGGTATTTGTCCTCAAAATGATCCCTATCGACTTAAGCCATTTGTGAATTTCAATGGAAACTGGCAAGCCAAAGATTCAAACATCAATCTCGATGTGGATGCTGAACTTATTTCTTTTGATTCACTCCAAAGTGAAAGCGGAAAAAGAATAAGGAACCGTGCGACTCTATCAAAATTATTTGATTTCAGTGGCATTAAGGTGAAGCCATCTATTGGCATCGATTATGCAAGATTTAAGCCCGACTCTATAGAATTAAATCCTGGTGATATTGAAGAAAATGCTAAAAGAACCATACCAATATACAGTCTAGATATAAGAGCAAATCTCATCAGAATTTCAAATGATGGCGACATGCGTCATTCACTCCAACCTCGTGTCATGGCTGTTCATATTCCATATGAAGATCAAAGCGACTTTCCTTTTATTGACACACTCATGCCGGACTTTAATTATTTCCAACTCTTCAATGAAAATCGCTTCATAGGCAATGATCGAATCGGCGACACGTCCAAAATCAGTTATGGCTTAGTTGCCAAGAGAACGCAAATTCAATCTGGCAAAGATCTTTTCAAATTTACACTTGGCCAGACATTGCATTTAAGAGATGAAAAGGTTGGTATGCCTGGCTATTCGCTAAGAACTTCTGGTTCATTGACCAATCTTGCCTCCCTCGACTTTGCAATGTCAGAATCTCTAAACTTAAAACTTGATCACTACTGGGACTCCGATATTGATGAAATACAAAGAAGCCAAGTAGGCATTGTGTATAGAGATGGTAAATCGAAGCGTTTGAACTTGGCTTACCGTTTTAGAAAACAAAACATCAAACAACTCCATGGTTCATTCTCATGGCCCATTGGAAATCAATGGAGCTTTATAGGCCATTATAAATATTCAATCAAAGACAGAAAAACCATTGATCAATTCTTTGGGCTCAATTATGAAACTTGCTGTTGGAGCATATCTGCGGTTTCGAGAAAGCATCTGATCTATCGAAATGGCGTAACAGACACTTCATTCTCGATTCAATTCAGGCTCAAAGGTCTAGGTGAATTCGGAACACCCATAAATAGAATCTTTGAAGATGGCATTTTTGCATTCGATGAATCATAATTTGTTTCTAGAAATGATTAGAAAACTAAAATTAATACTCCTCATTCTCATCTTGCAATCAAACCAGGGTGTTACACAAACTCGAGAAATTGGAGGCACTGGCGAATTTATTGATGGGATGGCTGCCATTGTGAATGACGGCGTTGTTCTCAGAAGTGAAGTTGAAGATCAACTCACTATGGTGATCAGAAATATTGAAAGACAGGGCGCACAGCAGCCTCCGATTGGGCAACTAAGGGAAGAAGTACTTGAGAGACTGATCCTGCAGAGAATTCAGCTACAAAGAGCAGAAAGGTATGGAATTGCAATATCCGATGAGGGATTAAATGCTGCGATCAATAATGTTGCCCTAAACAATAATGTGACCTTTGAAGAATTTCCTGAGGTACTGGCAGCAGAAGGCGTGGATTACTTTAAATACAGAAGTGAATTAAGGCAGCAAATCACATTGGATGAGCTGAGACAGCGCGAAGTGGCTTCAAGAATTTCTGTTTCACAAAGTGAGCTTAGCAGCTACCTCATCTTGCAAAAGGAAGAAGACCAAAAAGCCTATGATTTTGATCTCTCACACATTTTACTTCCGATCACGGCCCGATCTGGGCAGGGAGAGATCAATAGGAAAGAAGAAATGATCAATGATCTTCGATCAAGAATCGAAGAAGGAGAATCTTTCGAGTCAGTGGCTAGAAATTTCTCTGAAGGACAACAATCCTCGAATGGGGGTCGTCTCGGATGGATGAAGGGCGGTGATTTGCCTGAAATATTCTTATTGGCAATCAGCGGCAGTAAAATCGGTGAACTCTCTGAGCCGTTTCAGAGCTCAAGTGGTTTACACTTACTTAAGATCAATGGCATCAAAGGCAATGATCCGGTTATCGAAGAACAGATCAATGTTAGACACATACTCATTAAAACAAATGAGATACTTGATGATGCTGCAGCTGAGGAAAAACTAAAGACCATTCGAACACAAATCATTGATGAGGGTGACTTTGGTGCTGTTGCCTCTGCTGTCTCCGAAGATCCAGGTTCGGCTCAAGATGGAGGCGACATGGATTGGGCTCCAAAAGGGTTCTTTGTTCCTGAGTTCGAAGAAATTGCATACTCATTGGAGATGAACCAAATCAGTGCACCATTTAAATCAAGATATGGATGGCACATCATTCAATACTTGGGCCAAAGATCGCATGACATCACTGAGGAGGTTCAAAGGCGAAAGGCGGTTTCTGCAATAAGGAACCTGAAACTTTCTGATGAAATAGAAATCTGGGCCAGAGAACTCAGAGATGAAGCTTATGTTGAAAAGCTTCCATTTGACTGATTAGCCAATCGCATCATAATGTCAGAACTATACGCTGTAACATCAGGTGATCCAGCCGGCATTGGCCCAGACATCAGCCTTAAAATTGCCCTCAGGGAGGACAATCATCAATTTGTTGTATTTGGGAACATTGATTTACTGAAAGAAAGGGCTGAGATGCACGGAATGGATGTTAAATTTATTGAATTTGATGAATCAATGACGGATTCACAGATCCAGAAAAATACCCTTTTAGTAAAAAATTTTAGACTGAATGAAATCGTTACACCAGGAGCAATGAACTCAAAGAATGGCTCCTATGTTCTATCTCTCATAGATGATGCAGTGGAAGGTTGTCTCTCCGGTCATTTTTCAGGCTGCATTACCGGACCTGTGAATAAGGAAGCAATTACCAGAAGCGGTTTTGAATTCTCAGGCCACACTGAGTATATCGGTAAGCTTTGCAAGCAAGCGCCAGTGATGTCATTTATTTCAGATCAAATGAAAATTGCCTTGCTTACAACTCACCTTCCGCTTAAAGATGTTCCCGCTCAGATTACAACCAATCGAATTATGGATGTTGTTAGAATCATTCACTCAGATCTGATCAATTATTTTGATATTAAAAGCCCAAAAATCGGTATTACAGGCCTTAATCCCCATGCAGGAGAGAATGGGTATATTGGCAGAGAGGAAGAGGAAATATTTTCTCCTGCCCTTAAAACATTAAACGATGAAGGCATTGATATTGATGGTCCCTATGCAGCAGATACAATTTTTCTGAATCAAACAGGGCATGATCTGATCATCAGCCTTTTTCATGATCAGATTTTGCCGTTGTTTAAATTTGCAAACCCTCATCTTTCAGCAAATGTAACAATGGGATTAAAAATTATAAGAACATCTGTGGATCACGGTGTGGCTTTCGATAAAGTAGGCATGTCAGACATCAATTACCAGAGCCTTTTTTATGCCTTAGATACAGCAAAGTCAATGGCTTACTCGTATGAAAAAACCAAGTCAAATTAGAGCTAAAAAACATTTAAGCCAGAACTTTTTGACCGATGAAAATGTGATTAATAAAATCATCCGATGCTTCGATCTAAAAGACGATGATCATGTTGTAGAAATTGGCCCAGGATATGGGTCCATGACTTTCCCAATGATAGAAATCATCGGGTCAATCGATGTAATTGAACTGGATAAAGACCTTGTTAAATATTTGAATGAAAATGACGATAAAAAATCGGTCAATGTGATCCAAGCAGATGCTTTGAGCTTTGATTTTTCATCTCTCAAAAAGAAAAGGTCAATGCGACTGATTGGCAATCTGCCCTACCATATTTCAACACCTATACTCTTTCATTTGCTTGATTTCTCTGAATGTTTTGAGGATTTTCATGTCATGGTGCAGAAGGAAGTTGCAGATCGAATGGTGAGCAATCATAACAATAAGATCTATGGGAGGTTGTCGGTTGCCATCCAATCAAGATGTAAAGCATCGAAGGTCTTCGACATAAAACCGGGTGCATTTCATCCCAAGCCCAAGGTTATTTCTTCAATCGTCAAACTCGAACCAACGATATCTTTGGGAAATGAGGTACATTCAAAGCTGGATGAGATCATAAGAATTGCTTTCAACCAAAGACGAAAGAAAATTCGTAACTCGCTAAAAGAGGTCTTTAGTCCTCAGGAGCTCTCCGATTGTGGGATTGATCCGAATTTAAGGGCTGAAAATCTCAGTGTCGAAGATTATATAAGATTATCAAAGGTTAGGGACCAGGCTCAATGAGAAAGATAGTCATTGGCGATGTTCAAGGATGTCTGGATGAGCTCAAGGGGTTGCTGGATAAACTAGATTTTGATTCATCAAAAGACCAACTGATTTTTTTAGGGGACCTGGTCAATCGTGGTCCGAAATCTCTGGAAGTACTTGAATTCTTATATTCAATGGATCATTGCGTGGTGAATACTCTTGGCAATCATGATTTGCATTTAATTGCCCTTGCAATGGGTAATCGAGAATACAACCAGAAAGACCATACGTTGAGTCCAATTCTGAACTCAAAAAATAAAATTAAGCTTATCGAGTGGCTTAGGCATCAACCCATAATGCATGAAGAGACTGCACTAAATTCAATCATGGTGCATGCAGGCATCCACCCTTCTTGGGATATATTCCAGGCGAGACTATTGGCTAGGGAGGTTGAAGCACTCTTGCAAGGAGAAGGTGCTTCATCGGTTTTGAGTGAGATGTATTCCGATGACTCCTGGTCAACCGATCTAAAGGGGGTCTCAAGAGTCAATGCAATCATCAATTGTTTCACAAGGATGCGATTTTTAGATCAACGTGGCATCTGTAATTTTATCGAAAAGAAAAAGCCCAAAAACAACGATGATTTGCTTATTCCATGGTTCATGAATGAAGAAATGAAGATCAAAGATATGAATATTTTCTTCGGGCACTGGTCAACCCTGGGAGACTTCCGTTTCAAAAATGTTTTTTGCCTAGATGCAGGATGCGTCTGGGGCGGTGAAATGATTGGGATTGATATTGAAGAGCCCTCAAGAAAGATAAAATTTCATAGCTCTATATCGAGATAGGTGCTGAAATATGAGGATGTGACTCATAATTAATCAGCTCAAAATCCTCGAATTTGTAATCAAATATTGATTCGGGCTTTCTTCCAATCTTAAGGGTCGGCAATGGGTAAGGCTTTCTTTTCAATTGCTCAGTCGCTTGCTCTAAATGATTCAGATACAGGTGCACGTCACCACCTGTCCAGATGAAATCACCTACATCTAGATCGCATTGCTGAGCAATCATGTGTGTCAATAAACTGTATGAGGCAATGTTGAATCCCAGTCCTAAAAATGTATCGCAACTTCTCTGATAGAGCTGACAAGACAGTTTCCCTTGCGAAACAAAAAATTGAAAGAATGCATGACATGGTGCCAATGCCATCTTTCCTGCTTTGGCATTCTCTTGTGGGGAGATGCTTTCATCCGGCAAGTCTGCAACATTCCAGGCGCTGACAATGATTCTTCTTGATGAAGGATTGCTCCGAATTTGCTCAATGACTTGATCGATTTGATCAATGTGTTGCCCATTGTTGTGATCAACCCAATTCCTCCATTGAAAACCATAGATCGGACCCAGATCTCCAGTTTCCGTTTCCCACTCATCCCAGATATGAACGCCATTGTCTTTGAGGACATTATTATCTGTAGACCCATCCAGAAACCATAAAAGCTCATAGACAACGCCTTTAAAAAAAATTTTCTTTGTTGTCAAAATTGGGAAGCCTTTATTTAAATCAAAGCGCATTTGGTGTCCAAAAAAACTTTTGGTGCCTGTTCCAGTTCTGTCATCCTTGACTTGACCTTCGTCAAGAATTTTTTGTAGTAAGTCTAGATACTGCTTCAAAACTTTTCCTTTATTGTCTGCTTTATTCTTCTTTGAATCTGTTATGAATTATAATCCATAAACCAAAGATTAGCATCGGCAATGAGAGTACCTGGCCTAGGGTTAGCCATTGATCATAGAGATAACCAATATGAGAATCGGGTGTTCTAAAAAATTCGATAAAGATTCTAAAAAATCCGTAGTAAAACAAAAAAGCAGCTGCAACCAGGCCGCGTCTTCTTTTGACTCGAGAATAAAGCCATAATATTGAGAATAAGACCAAGCCTTCTAATACTGCTTCATACAACTGGGTTGGATGTCTAACAACCCCGTCCACGAGAAAGCCAATGGGAATATCCGTTGTCTTGCCCCACAATTCATTGTTTATAAAATTTCCCAATCGCCCAAGACCCAATCCTATTGGGACAAGGGGTGCAACAAAATCAATGAGCTCAACAAAATCTACCTTCTCATTTGATGAAAAAATCTTCACAGCCAGGATTACGCCCAAGAAACCGCCATGGAATGACATGCCGCCTTGCCATATTTGAGGCACTCTAACAAACCAAGTGATTGGATCTGAAATGAGGGATTCCATGTCATAAAAAAACATATAGCCCAATCTACCTCCAAGAATAACGCCGACTGCAGAATAAAAAATTAGATCCTCGATCTGGTCGTTTGCCAAAGGAGACCAGTCTTTTTTTGTCCGTTTCACAGCCAACCAATAAGCAGCAAGAAAACCGAATAAGTACATCAAGCCATACCAAGCTATCTGGATTGGTCCAAAAGAGATTGCAATAGGATTAATTTCTGGATAAACAAACATTACCAGGGAATCACTCTCTCATCGACATTGATCGCTTTATTTCCATTTTCCTTTAATGTTTCTTGTGAAAGAGCATCAATGATCTTAATTAGGCTTTTAGCACTCTCGTCAGGTGAGATTTTATTTGGTCCTCTATATCCGGACTCTGCCAACAGTTTTGTGTCAACTTGCCCAGGAGCAATCAAAGCAGAAATAACACCTTGCTTTCTAAGGCTTGCATTCATTGCTACAACACCCATATTCAATGCTGCTTTACTCATGCGATAAAAGTAAAAGTAACTCTGATTGGCTGTAATCTGCATAGAACCAAGCCCGCTTGTCATTGAGACAATTTTTTTCTGCTGGCTGATTGATACATGATCTATAAATGCTTCTGAAACCTTTAAAGGAGCCAAGGTATTTACTGCAAAAACCTGATTAAATGTTTGATCATTCAATGCTCCAAATACTTGGTCCTGAACCTCTCCTAGAATGCCTGCATTATTCAAAAGAACATCGATCGGTATGCCATCATATTTCCTTGCCAAAGCAATGATTTGATCTTGTGACGTCACGTCCAATTCTTCGATGTTAACATTGTTGTATTCCCTTTTGAGAGAGATCAGCTCTATTGCTTTATTTGGTTTCCTGCAAGTCGCAATCACATTCCAGCCTTGTTCTGCATAATTTTGTGCAAGTGATAAACCGATTCCTCTGTTTGAGCCCGTTATCAAAACCGTTGATTTTTCCTGATCAATGGTTGGGACTTCCTTGGCAACAACCTTTGCATCCGACAAAGCAAGAAGAGAGATTGCAACCACAAACATCAAAGATTTGATTTGATTTAATTTAAAACTATTCATTTTTGGACTCCTATTTTTCAGATACTCATCACTATTATTCTAAATGAACTTAAGCAGCATGCACATCTCGTTTGTCTGATGAGCATTTAAATAATAGAATTAGATTAGCATCTAATGGAGTACAAACATGGCGTTTATGAGATATATCTTTTCAGGCATTCTAGTAATTTTATTTATGAATGGCATTGCACTGGCTAGCCATCATCACGACGGCGAATCAAACAAACCGAGTGGAGACGGTCACTGTAAATATATGGCCGATAACCCATTCGCTGGCGATGCTTATAAGGCTTGCAGAACCAATGTATCAGAAAGTTTTTGTCAGGCATTTTCTGAAGTTGGAGATGGAGTCGTCAGCATTCTAGATCCTGAATATGGTGAAGGAGATTGCCCAAGGGAGTCCTCAATAGGCTCTTGCGAAAGAGGTGGATGGGAAGAGGTCTACTATGAAGATAGCAATCAAGGGCCAATGGGTGTAAAGTTTGGTTGCAACTTTGCTGGAGACTGGATTAAGTCAAAATAAAAAATCAAATGAATCCGATAATGAACATCTTCCGAAAATACATCACAACAAGACAGTCAACAACAAGGGGATCTCTTGAGCAAGAGCGTAAGAAAAATCAATCAGTCAAAAAAACAAGGGGCTTCTATGGATAAAAGTGTTGTAGTTTTGGATCTGATTGCAGATGGCCACCCAGGCTCATTTGAAATGTTGATCGAGAAGTACGGGAATCTAGTCTGGTCAATAGGTAAGAAGTTTCTCTACAATCAATCTGATCTTGAAGATGGCGTTCAAGAGGTTATGATTGCGATATGGAAATCTGCCGACAAGTTCGACCAGAACAAAGCCTCTGAAATAACATTTATCTCAATGATTGCAAGAAGAAGGTTCATTGACTACTTAAGGAAAATTACAAAACACAAATCCGAAGATTCATTGGATGATGAAAATAAACACATTCATCTCTATAAAGAATCGCTTCTAAATGAAGAAACTGATCTTTCGCTTGTCAAATCAGCCATTGAAGAGCTCGACACACATGATCAAGAATTATTGAATCTATCGGTATACCAAGGTTACAGTCATTCAGAGATTTCAGACATACTCAACATCCCACTGGGAACCGTCAAAACAAGAATAAGAAGAAATTTAATGAAACTAAAAGATGCCTTTGCAACGAATAAAAGAAAGTCAAAGGTAATTCAATTACAAAATGGATAGAACAAAAGAAAAATTAGGTAAACTTCTAGATCTTCTTTCTATGAGGTCCTATCAGCTACTGACTCATACTGAAGAGCTTGAGTTAAACCATCTTCTCGATGAGTTTCCTGAATATACACCCAATTATTTCGAGCCCATCTCTGCTGTCGTCGATGCCTCTATGTATGTGCATGACGAACAAAATCTCTCAAGCATGCCAGAATCACTGAAGAAAAAGATCATCGCTGACTTCAGATCTGAGCGCAACGGCTCTTCAGTCCTTCAAGTCTTGAAGAAAATATTCTATGCCCCTAAATTGGCTTGGGCCATGACTTGCCTACTGGCAGTTGGTACATCGATATCAATGATCGAATTCAGAAACTATGAATCAAACTACCGTAATCTACCTGTAAAGAAGGCCTTATTAGAGCTCTCGTCTGAAGATCTTATCCAATATAGTTGGTTTGCTCAAACGGATGAGTTCTGTGACAATTGCTCAGGCAATGTAATTTGGAGCGATGATAGTCAAAGAGGTTTCATTACTCTTGCGGGTCTGCCCATGAATGATTCTTCCAAAAATCAATACCAAATATGGATTGTTGATCCGAATATGCACGCTAATCCAGTGGATGGTGGAGTGTTTAATATAAACACTACTAATTCACCAACAATCATACCAATCAACCCCAAATTACCCATTGAAAAAGCAAGGGGCTTTGCAATCACATTGGAACAACCGGGTGGTGTTGTCATCTCGGAACAATCGCTGATACTCACAGCGCCCAAAGAGCGACCTCAGAGCACTTACTCAATTAGTCGTACGACTATCTAAATAAATTCACTAAAAACGATTAAATCCAACGCTTTGGAGGGATTTTTTGCGTATGTTTGGATGATTATTTATGAAGAACGAGTAGGCAGTAACATCAGAAATTGATTTAGGGGAAAACAACTCATAGACTACCTACTCGCACTGTAAAATTTCGTTTATCGTCTTAAATTGGATTTAATAATTTGAAAAATATAATCAAAAGAATATTTCAAACAATTGTTGTCATGATTTGTGCCATCTATGCCCTATTGATTGTCTATGCATACATGCCACAAGAAATAATTTCATTGAGCATGCTTCAGAATGAGGAAGATCAGTTTTTTAAACACAATGATCATCGAGTGAGATACCAGTCATTATCAGAGTTAAGTTCTGATAAACCCAACCTAATTCTGATCCATGGATTTGGAAACAGCCTAGGAACTTGGGAAAGTTTGGCTCCAAAACTAAGCATAGCATTCAATGTCTATGCAATAGACATGCTTGGTTTCGGTTTGTCTGAGAAACCAGTTCATTATCAATACACCAATGCCAATCAGGCCTCTATCATCCAATCATTTTCAGATTTTATGGGCTTTGATTCATTCATTGTAGGCGGTCACTCACTTGGGGGAGCGGTTGCAATGCATGCAGCCATCATTGATCAAAAAACACAGGGATTGATATTGTTCAATCCAGGAATTATCAATACGGGTGTTCCGGAGTTCTCGAAGTATCTGAATTTGATCTTTCCAATGTCAAGAATCTCAGCGAAGCAGTTTGCGGATAGAGACTTCAGACAGGGATTCCTTAAGCGGTCATACCACAACCCATCAGTTGTGACGGATCAGGTAATGGACAGAGTCATGCTTGGGAGTCAAACAGCTGATTATGTTTCAGGAATGAGCAGCATGCTGAGCAAGTACTATGAAGCCAATGAGGTAGAACTGATGAATAATGTGAAGCTGCCTACATTAATTATATTTGGCATTGAAGATCAAAATAAGAGCATGAATGAGGCTTTGCAGCTTAGAAATGGCTTTAGCAATAGTCGTTTAGAGATCATCCAGAATGCAGGACATTATGTGCATGAAGAATCGCCCGATTCTGTTTCAAAGATTATGATCGAATCAGTAAATTTTCTAACCAATAGAAATGATTAGCATCGTAAAAGCTGAAGAGAATCATCTCCATGAATTGGGCAGACTATTCAATCTTTATCGCATCTTCTATGAAGAAGAGGATGATCTTGAAAAGGCATCAAGATACATATCAGAAAGATTCAATCATGGAGACTCTGAAATCTTTGTGGCACAAGGAGATGATTTTAAACTTGCTGGATTTGTTCAGCTTTATCCGTCTTTCTGCTCAGTGACCGCAATTCCCATTCTTATTCTTTATGATTTATATGTTGATCATTCGCAAAGATCTAAAGGCATTGGTCGCTTATTGATGGATGGCGCGAGAGATTTTGCAAAAGAAAATGGCTTCAGAAGGCTAGAGCTATCTACCGCAAAAGATAATCAAATCGGTCAATCGCTCTATGAATCATTGGGTTATGAATTGGATCAAGAATTCCTGCATTACAGCCTTGATGTAGACTAAGAATCCTCAACTGGACCGTATTCAGCAATTCCAGCTAGGCTTCTTTTGGGTGCTTTATATCCTGTCTCAATTGAACCCATGATCGCGCCATCACTGATCCTAATTTTCATTGCAACTCCAGTAAAAATATTTGCAGTGAAGAGATGTTCTTGGTCATGCGATGGGCTCAATTGAGCAATTCCCCACCCATGCTCTTTCAAATCTATTGTTTGAATAATGGCGCCGTTATCATCAAGGATCTCAATGCGATCCCCTCTTGAGTGCAGTAACCTTCCATCATTGAGATAATTGACAGCTATTGCAACGTTCTGGTCAGTTAGGTCTCCAGGCAAAACAAGAAGGTCTTCCATTTGTTCACATTTTTGGATATCGAATCGCATAATCTTCTTACCAATTTCTGTTGTGTAAGTAATGAATTCCCCACTCGGATGCATTGTCGAGTGCGTGATGCCCTTGAATTGGTGAAACTCAGGAGAGTATGCGACATCATAAACCTCGAGTAGATTGAATTGAGCATCGTACTTAAAGATATTTGCCTCACCCAATAAATCACTGCCAGGCAAACGTTTCATGTAACTGCCTGGATAGGGCGTGTTTCCAACCAATGCCTCTCCTAAATAAATATTGCCTTCATGATCAAATGTAACATTAGAGAAAGCTCGATTGGCAAAATGATGCCCTGGGAGCTGCTTGCCATCGGATGAAACCCTAACAACAACATGATTGTGCATGTCAAAGCCCCATAAGACACCAGCAGGATCAATGGTGAGGCCGATCACAAGGTGCTCTGTCCCTTCTGTCCACAGGACTCCTTTAAGATTGAACTCTCTGTCGTATTGAAGAATTCTCCCATCGCCTTTGTGGTCATCAATCTCGTCATTGAGTTCGGTGCACCCAAGAAAAATGTCCCCAACTTCGAAGGGCTGCATGGTGTTCTCTTTTTTATTTTTGATGTCCATAACCGTTGCTTTATGATGGTAAAGAATTAAAACATTATTTTAAAAGATTATTAATCAATTGGTGCAAAAGTTAATCAAAATACTCATTAAAAGCTTCATAGGCTTGATGGCAATGGTTGCCTCGGTTCTAATAATCATGATCACGTTGGATATTCGCTACCCAAGTGATCTGAGTAAAGAGTTTATCGAGTCAAAATATCTGCTTGAGTTTTCTGAATTTAAAGAAATTGATGGTGTAAATATTCATTTTACCGATGAGGGGGAAGGTCCGGCTTTATTATTGCTTCATGCAAACTATGCGAATCTCATAGATTGGTATCCATGGGTTAATCAACTAAAGAATCATTTCAGAGTCATTAGAATTGATATTCCTGGTCATGGTCTAACAGAGTCTGACCCCAAGAATGATTATTCAATGGAAAGAACAGTATTTCTGATACAAGAGTTACTAGATGAGTTGGGGATTGAGAAATTATCTATTGCTGGTGCTTCTCTTGGCGGCACAATAGGGCTTCACTATGCTCGTCATAATCCTAAGAAAATTGAGAACCTAATTCTCGTCAGCCCAGGTGCTCTTAATCCAAGGGTTAGAGGAAGGGCAGAGCCTGTCAAGCTGCCTAAACCATTCGAATTGATTGCATACATTACACCCAAAGCAATAACAAAGGCCCTACTGGAAGGCGGCTTTGGAGATCCTGAAAATGTCACAGATGAACTGATTGAAAGATGGCATGACTTACTTATTAGAGAGGGTCAAAGGGATGCTCAAATCGCAAGAGTAAATCAATACGTATCCGGTGATATTGACAAAGTTCTCAATGAGATCAAATCGCCTGCACTGATTATGTGGGGTAAAAAAAATAATGTAGTGCCAGTGGCGCTTGCTTATGAAATGAAGAATATGATGAACAATTCTTCAGCTATTGAGATGATCATCTACGAAACCGGTGGTCATCAACTTGTACAAGAGCTTGGATTACAAACAGGTCAAGATGCCTTAAAATACCTTATGGATTTTTATGGAGATAAAGAATGAAAAGTATCAAATTTACTTATTTAATTTTCATGCTCATAGCAGCTGACGGATTTGCTAAAGATTCTGACTTCTATGCGATGGGAAGACAGTTTCTTGATGAAATGGTTGAAATTGAATCTACTGAAGAAAAAGGTATGGCCACTAAGGTTAGTGAATACGCCGAATCTGTCTTATTAGGCAATGGTTTTACCTCGAATGATCTAGAAGTTTCTGGTCCAACTGATCAAACAAAAGGTCTTTATGCAATTTATCGAGGTGAATCCTCGAAAAAACCCGTTGTAGTGATGGCTCATATTGATGTCGTTCCGGCTGTAAAAGATGCATGGATTACCGATCCATTCAAAATGACTGAGATAGATGGATTCCTTCATGGCAGAGGCACTGCTGACAACAAAGGTGGTGCTGCGGGCTTATTGGCAACATTCAGTAAGCTAAGAGCAGAAGAGTTTGTTCCAAAAAATGACATTATTATGCTGCTAACTGGAGATGAAGAAACAGGCATGCAAAGTATTCGCTATTTCAGAGAAAATTTTTCTAATGTTAGCAATGCATCATTTGCATTTAATTCAGATGGTGGTTTCTTGACTGGAACCATGCATAATCCTGAAGCGTTTAGGCTCCAATCTGCAGAAAAGGTATATCTAACATTGACTCTTTCGACAAATAATAAGGGCGGTCACAGCTCTATACCAAGGAAAGATAATGCAATCTATGATCTTGCTGATGCAATAAAAAAGATTCAAGCATATGATTTTCCTATTTCTTTAAATCAAACAACACGTGCAACTTTAGAATTTGCATTGAAAGATGCAAATGATTCTAAAAAATTAGAAATACGCTCGATTCTTAATGGAACGCAATCAGATCTTGCGATCATAGAGAAAGACCCTGAACTTAATGCCATTGTAAGGACAACATGTGTGGTTACAAAATTAAAAGCTGGTCATGCAGAAAATGCTCTGCCTGTATCTGCAACAGCAACTTTGAATTGTAGAATTCTACCCCAAAGCGATCCCAAGAGAATTGTTTCAAAAATTAAAGAATTAGTGGGGGAAAAGGTCAAAGTAGTCACTATATTTGATTTCGAACTAAGCCCTCCTTCGCCCATTACTCCAGAAATTGAACGATTGGTTTCTTCATCAATAAATAAAGTATTTCCAGGCCTTCCAGTCGTTCCGACTATGTCCACTGGTGCCACAGATGCAATAGCATTAAGGAGCAATGGAATCCCAGTCTACGGAACCAGTGCAATGATGACTGACCCAACTGGTTTCAGGGCACACGGGCTCAATGAAAGGGTGGAGATTGAAGCCTTCAATGCATCTCTTGATTTTTGGTACGCACTTATGAAACAGTTATAACCTATGGAAACTATAAAAATATACAGTTCAGCAAGATGTCCTTATGCTCAGAGGACACGAATGCTGATGATTGAAAAAGAATTGCCTTTCGAATTAATTGAAGTCGATCTGAGCAATAAACCCGATTGGTTTCTTGCTGTGTCACCGTATGGAAAAGTTCCTGTCGTAGTTGATGACGGAAAAACAATCTATGAATCAGCCATCATCAATGAGTATCTTGACGAGAAATTTAAAAACATACCTCTAATGCCTGAAGAACCATTTGAAAAAGCAAAAGCAAGAATTTGGATGGACTATTGCACCAATAAATATCTCACTCTCTCTAGAAAATTGCTCACAGATAATGGCAACGAAGCGCTGCAATCACAAAACAAAGAGAAGCTTAAACAAGCACTCATCTACATTGAGAAAGAGTGCTTTGAGAAGAATGCGAATGGTGATTTCTGGCTGGGTGAAAAGATTTCATTGGTCGATCTACACTATGCGCCCTTCTTTGAAAGATTCGGTGCTTTTAAGGAGCTATTCGGAGTTGAATGGCCAGAGGAGTGCGAGAAACTTATGAATTGGTGGAAAGTAATTCAAGAAAGAGACAGCTATAAAATGACTGTCTTACCAACGGATGCACATGTTGATCTGTATAAATCGCTCATGAGGAAAATGTCTTAGTCCGATCTGAGTGCTTCTATGGGGTCCAGTTCAGAGGCCGCCCTTGCAGGTAGAAATCCAGCAAACAAACCAATAAACACAGAGATAAATACAGCATAGATTATATAATCCCATGCCACTGCAATGGGCAAATCTGGATATATATAAAGTGCGATATTAATAACCATAAACCCAGCAACTAATCCTAAAAGTGCTCCAAATATAGAGAGGAATATCGACTCCAAGAGAAATACCTCTCTGATTCTTGATTGAGATGCTCCGATGGCCCTCAAAATCCCTATTTCTGATTTTCTTTCGTTAACAGCCACAGTCATGATAGTAAATATTCCAACCCCGCCAACAAGTAAAGAGATCCCACCAAATGCAGCAACGGTGAATTTCAACCAATCCATAATCTCGCCAAGGGTTTCTAGCATGTCTGCTTGCGATGTAATCGTTACATCCTCACCGCCATGACGGCTGATCATTAATCGCTTCACAGATGCTACTACCTCTTCTGTAGTTGCACTTTCTTTATGCACAACATCGATTTCTTGGAATCCATTTTTATTGAACATCGTATTGAATTTCGCAATGGGTATGTAGACGGCATCATCTAAATCAAACCCAAGAAAATCACCTTTGGGTGGCAACACTCCAACAATTCTAAAGCGCTGAGAATTGACTCTGACTGTTTTACCTAAAGGGTTTTCATTCCCAAATAACTCGTCTCTCATTTTTGGTCCGAGTACGGCAAATGATCTTGGAGTCTTTGGGTTATCCTTTGGTAAATACTGGCCCAACATCTTATCGGCACCGACGATTGTATCGTAATCAGCTCCGGTCCCTATAACCAATGACCTTCTCAATCTTGTGTCGTTCTCAATTTCTCCATTGGCGCCGGAAACTGGGACCGCATAATCAACCAATGGCAATCTCTCAATCGCCTCAGCATCATCAAAAGATAATGGCTTAATCGTTCCATGAACGCCCGCAGGCATTCCCATGGTTTGAGTTTTACCTGGTTGTACAGCAATAATGTTGCTACCAAATTGGGTAAATTGTGAAACCATAAACTCTTGCAAACCTTGTCCCATGCTAGTCAAGAAAATAACGCATAATACACCGACAGCAATGCCAAGTGCAGTAAGAAAACTCCTCATCTTTTGAGAAATAATGGAAAAAGAAGAGAACAAGAATATATCTTTAAAATTCATAACTACTTATTTCCACTGAGTGCTTCAACAGGATCTAATTTTGCTGCTCTTCTTGCTGGAAGCAGTCCAAATACAATTCCTGATACCAATGCAACAATAAGTGAAACATAAGATGCCCACATCGGTGGTAGAAAATTAAATGTTGGAAAAGCGACTTTTAATACCTGCGTGACTGTATGTCCAAGAATGAGGCCCATTATGGCTCCTAAGCCTGAGAGCATTATTGCCTCAACGACAAAGAGATTATTAATTTGTTTATTTTTTGCACCAATTGCTTTCAATAAACCAATCTCAGCTTGGCGTTGAGAAACTGCAACCAGCATAACATTCATTATTAATATTCCTGCTACAAATAGACTGATTGAGGCAATTGAGCCCAGTGCCATAGTTAAAACATTAAAGATGTTATCAAAAGATTGCAAAACGGTATCTTGCTTAATGACTGTAATATCCTCTTTGCCTTGATGCCTTCTTTTAATGATCGAAAGGATGCTCTGTTTTGTTTGATCCATTCTGCTAGAGTTTTCAACATCAACCATAATCCTAAAGAGTGAATCGCGATTGAATAATGCTGTTCCCAGTGCAACTGGTATAACCACAGCTTTTTGAACATCAAGTCCAATCGTTCTTCCCTCTTCGGCAATGACTCCTGCCACGCGACATCTTCTATCGCCAATTCGCATCCACTCACCGATAGCAATATCATCACCAAATAACTCTGATTTAATCTCCTTTCCAATCGCACAAACGGGTGGTGAATACCTCATGCTGGCACCAGGTAAAAAACTTCCTGATTCCATTTCCCATTGACGAATGATCAAAAATTCTGGTGTTGTTCCTATGATTGGCGCAGCCCTTTCTAATCCGTCATATTGTGCCGGCGCCTCACCCATAACAAGGGGAGCAATACGTCTAATATTATCGATTTGAGATAAGCTCTGTGCATCTTCTATGGTTAATGGCCTCGGCGAAAGACCTGCCAAGGCTGCAGGCGAGCCGCCGCCAGAGGTTTCATTTCGACCTGGAATGACAATTAATAGGTTAGTCCCAAGGCTTCTAAACTCACCAGTAATATAGTCACGAGCACCCTCGCCAACCGCGGTTAGTAATATAACTGCCATGACTCCAATTGACGTTGCAATGAGCAACATTATGGTCCTTAAAGGGTATCTAATTAGAGTGGTATAGGATAGAAAAAGTAAGTCCTTCAATCGCATGATTAAATATTACTCTGATCAGTTATTACTTTTCCATCCTTTAATCGGATTAACCGATTTGATCTCTCGCCCATTTCTCTATCATGTGTCACGACTATTAGAGTAAGCCCAGATGAGTTAAGCTCTTCAATCAATTTCAAAACCTCTCTACCCGAGGTTGAGTCTAAATTTCCGGTTGGCTCATCTGCAAGAAGAACATCGGGCTCCATCACAATGGATCGAGCAATTGCAACTCTTTGTCTTTGTCCGCCAGATAGTTGTTCTGGCTTATGGTCAGATCGGTCCGTCAGGCCCACTTTCTCAAGTGCAGAACTGACTTTCATCTTCCGCTCTGTTGGATTGATGCCTGAGAGAATCATTGGCATTTCAACATTCTCAAATGCAGTCAGTCTGGGGATGAGATGGAAGGACTGAAAAATAAAACCAATCTTTGTAGATCTGATCCCAGCCATTTCGTCGTCATCCATTTTTGAAGTATTGATGCCTGAGAGAATATAATCACCAGATGTAGGAGTATCTAAAAGGCCAAGAATGTTGAGAAGGGTTGACTTACCCGATCCTGAAACGCCCATGATAGAAACATACTCATTATCCTTGATCTCAAGATCCACTTCATCAAGTGCATGAACAACCTGATTCCCAACTTGGAACTCTCTACTCAGTTTCTCGAGACGTATCATGATGTGAATTTATTCTACGGTAATTTCGATGTTAGAAGACTCTTCTTCTTTATCCTTATCGGATTTCTGAAGCTCAACCTTTGCACCATCTTTAACGCCGGCTCTGTCAACAGATAGAACAATTCTATCTTCTAGCTCCAATCCACTAAGAATCTCTGTGAACTGCCAATTTGATAACCCCGTCTCCAGTGCTCTCTTCTCAATTATGTTGTCATCGCCTATCACATAAACATTATCTCCCCTCATGATTGCTTGGGTGGGAAGACCTAACGTTTCCTTGCTGGTATCAATGATTACGGTCACATCAGCACTATAACCAGGCAATAAATAATTCTGTGGATTATCAAAGGTAGCTTCAATTTCAACAGTTCTTGCCTGCCTTTCTAAATCCAGTACATATGGAGCAACTCTGGTCACTGTGGCGAGAAATTCTTCCTCACCAAAGGCATCCATTGTGATTTTTGCCTTCATTCCAGATCTAACATCCGGGGCATCGATCTCATCAATTGGTGCTTTGATGTACAAGCAAGAATTATCTATGAGGTCTAAGGTTGGTTTTGTGGCAACTCCAACCGGTGAAGGCGTCACATATTCTCCTAATTTTCCTTCAATCTCAGCGACAATGCCATCAAAGGGAGCGATGAGCATTGTTCGCTCAAGCGATGCTTTAGTGACTTCAACTTGGGCTTTAGCAGCATTGCATGCGGCCATTGATGACTCTGCATTTGCCACTGCCGCCTCTTTGGCTTCTTCAGAGGTTAGTCCTTTTATAAATAACTCATTTGCTCGACTCGCGTCTCTTTCTGCTTTGGCAGAAACAATGCAAGCTTGCTCTGATGATCTCTCAGATGCGGTGACTCTGGCCTTGGTCTCTTTGTTCCAAAGCTCTAATAAGACATCCCCTTTACTGACAGAATCACCTTCCTGTACATGAAGAACAGATATTTGGCCTGCAGCGGCAGGTGACATCTTTGATCGTCTGCATGCATCGATGGTTCCAGCACGGGTATTTGAAACGGTCTTTTCTACATTCCGAATATCGGGCTTAACTGATAAGACTTTAATTGCCTTCTCTTCACCTCCAAATAGAAATGAAGACAGGATTATCACTGCAATAATTGCACCAATGATTTTTTTATTTCTCGTCATTTTTCACTCAACCTAAATTTGCATCATCATTGTATAGAGTTCATTTTGAAAAAGCATTGTAAGATACAATTTGTAACAGTGACATGCTTAGCTCAGAAAACCCATGGTTTCTTCATATTTTCGACTTTGAGATATTATTCTTTTTTTTACACAAATAAGATTTAAAAAATTGCAGCAGAGGGCTTTAGAAGTCTTGTTTATTATATTCCCAACTTATCCTTCCGCGTTGCATTTAATGCCTGTACCACCTAGACCACAATATCCACTTGGATTTTTTGCTAAGTATTGCTGATGATAGTCTTCGGCATAGAAAAACTCTTCTGAGGCTTTGACCTCTGTAGCGATCTTCCCATA
>Ga0315316_10000169_pt1 | contig 37934 bp, 38 predicted proteins | sample M160m3416metaG_FD_203702 | JGI IMG/M metagenome (GOLD analysis project Ga0315316, IMG submission 203702) | Ammonia-oxidizing marine archaeal communities from Monterey Bay, California, United States - M1 60m 3416 | ecosystem: Environmental > Aquatic > Marine > Intertidal zone | place: USA... | reverse complement strand
TCATCTCAGAGTAATTAATTACATATGCTAATCTTTCCCCTTTTTCATCTTTGTTTATAGGAACCTGCACTCCACCAGTTTTATGAGTTCCAAGTATAGAGAATACAAATTCTGCACAATTAAGCATGTACATTCCAACCTTGTCCCCCCTTTTTATACCAAACTTTATTAATCCATTAGCTACTTGATTAGATTTCTGATTTGTATCTTGATAAGAATATTCCTCAACAATTTTTCCTTCAGCATTGCCAATTTTAAACATTAATTTATTAGGATATTCTTTTGCACCAAATTCCAAGTATTTTGTAAGAGGCTGCCATTCATTAGTTTTATCAAAGTTTCCATTTGGGAGCGTTCCCGCTCCCAAATATTCATTTTTTACTGGTTTAAAGCAAAGTTCCAACTTAGCTTACTTCCTAGAGCTAAATTTAAGACCGCTTTTTGCTCTATCCCAAGTTTTATCTGATATTTCTTTTAGCTCAGCAACCTTAACTTTTTGAGTTGCAGTCATAGGGAACCCACCGTCAAATACTTCAATAAATCTAGGGACCATAGCAACGATACATTGTTCAGCCATCCAAGTACAAAACTCAGCTTCATCAAATTTCTCGCCGTCTTTAAGTATTATATTTAATTTTAGTTCATCATCAGACACGTCAGGAAGTCTCAGACCTACAGCTATTGCATCTTGAATTGCAGGATGCATTAGAGCTAAATCAGCGACAGCGATTGGATCAACATTTTCTCCTGACACTCTTAGCCTTGTGTGTCTTCCAATAAAGTAATAACGACCATCAATTCCACAAGCCATTACATCATCTGAATTGAAGAATCCATCATCATCAAAGGCTTCTCTTGTTCTTCTTTCATCTTTAAAGTACTCGTTTAATGTTGTATTTGGAACCAATGGTCTAATGTACAGGATACCTTTAGCACTATCTGGAGGAGTTGCATCTATGTATGGATCCCAATGAGGTCTTACAACTTCTTCAATATTTTCTGGATTTCTAAGCTCGACATAAAAACCTTCGGTTGGATAGCCCATTGATCTATCTCTTTGATCTTCGGGGTTTTTCCATAGTACCATGCCCATTTCAGTTGATCCATAACCATCAATAACTCTGACGTTAAAACGTTTTTGAAACTCATCTAGATTTCTAGGAGCAGGAGACCCCAACATAATTCTAATACTATGTTTTTGATCATATTCACTAGGTTTTGATGCATATAAGTATTCAGCAACAGCACCAAGCATATTTACACATGTTGCTCCACAGTCATGTGCCCATTTAAAGAAGTTAGATGCGGAGAACTTAGGGAAAAATACTGCCGTCGCACCTGCACCAATTGCACAAAATAAACATAAAGCTTGAGCGTTTGCATGGCCTAAAGACAATACACTCATCAAGGTATCATCACTTCGAACTCCTTGTTGCTGCATATATGCTCTAACAGTTAATACGACACCACCGTGCTCTCTTACAACACCTTTGGGCATACCAGTAGTTCCTGAAGTAAACATGCATCTTTCTTTATCGTCTATTCCAACGTTAATATTGGGATTTTCATTTGAAAATTCGTAAAGATTATTAAATGGCTCACAATTTATTGCTCCAATTTTGGATGGAACTTTAGAAGAGTCACCAGTAACATAAATGATTTTAAGATTTTCTAGCTTGTCAGCTATGTCTTGAATCAGGGGAAGACCAGATTCATCAACAACTAAAGCTACTTGATCAGAATAATTGATTATATATGCCAGTCTCTCACCTTTTTCATCTTTGTTTATTGGAACTTGTATTCCACCAGTTTTATGGATTGCTAGAATTGAGAGAACAAATTCTGCACAATTAAGCATGTACATTCCAACTTTGTCACCTTTGCCAACACCTAAATTAATTAAACCGTTTGCAACCTGATTACATTTTTCGTTTGTTTCTTTATAGGAATAAGTCTCTGCAACCTCACCACTTGAATTTGCAATTTTAAACATTGCTTTATCAGGATAGTTTTCTGCTCCTGCTTCAAGATACTTAGTCATTGGCTGCCACTTTGATGTGTCATCCAGACTTCCATTTGGTAAAGAGCCAGGGCCTGTAAATTCCTGCGATCTCGTTTTAAATAATAATTCCATTAATTCACCTCTTATAAATTAAAAATAAATATAAAGATTGCCATATTTTTTAACGAGTTTAAAGTCCATATTTATATACATTAAATTCTATTTTTTAAATTTTATTTATATCTTCAGACTTTGGATTTTTATAAGCTTTAATATATGGTGGACTTTTTGATTTTTTTCACAAAACTAGCAATTTTTTTGTTAATAATAGGTTTATTTAATAAATTATCTTCAATAATCTTAATTATTGCACTTCCTATAATGATGCCATTCGATTGTTTTTTTAGAACTTCTACGTGACCGGGTTCGGATATACCAAAACCTACACAAACAGGCTTCTTGGTCTTTCTCTTAACTTTTTCAATAAATTTCTTTAAATTAACATTTAAATTCTTCCTTGCTCCAGTTACACCGGTAACTGATACCAGATATATAAATGAATTCGAAAGCTTGGAAATAATATCAATTCTTTCTTTTGTGCTTGTAGGAGCAAGAAGATACACCAGCTCTATCCCCGCCTCATTGACAGCTCTTTGCGTTTCTTCGGCTTCTTCGGGTGGCAAGTCAACAATTAGTACTCCATCTGCACCGGACTTTTTAATTGATTTCATTATTTTCTTTAAACCATATTGAAGAAATGGATTAAAATATCCAAAAAGAATTATTGGTGTTTTATGTTTTAGCCTAAATTTTTTTACTAGCCCTAAGGCATCATCAATATTCGTATTATTTTTTAGCGATCTTTCTGTCGCCCTTTGAATTGTAGGGCCGTCAGATATTGGATCTGAAAACGGAATTCCAAGTTCTATGATGTCTACTCCATTTGATGCAAGAGTTTCAAGTATTTTGGAGCTATATCTTAGATTTGGATCTCCAGCAGTAACATAGGAAATGAAGCAGGCTCTATTCTTCTTATTGCATTCTAAGACAGTATTTAATAATTTCATTTATGACTTGTCCTTACTTAAAAAATCTCTAACTGATTGCAGGTCTTTATCGCCTCTACCTGAAAGATTAACAATAATAGATTGTGATTTTCTCATTTTTTTAGCTACCTTCAAAGCATAAGCAAGCGCATGAGCTGTTTCTAATGCGGGTATAATTCCTTCCTTTTCAGAAAAATATTGCAATGCTCTAACAGCTTCTTTGTCATCGATAGACTTATACGAAACTCTTTTAATATCATTGAGAAAGGAATGTTCTGGTCCAACTCCAGGATAGTCTAATCCAGCGGAAACAGAGTGGGTCTCATCAATTTGACCAAACTTATCTTGTAGTAAATAGGTCTTGCTCCCATGCAAAACTCCCTTAGATCCCGCAGATATGCTTGCAGAATGTAAGCCAGTATTTATCCCACTCCCTCCTGCCTCAACTCCAACCATTTTCACTTTTGAATCATTTAAGAAGGGATAAAATAAACCTATGGCGTTTGAGCCACCTCCGACACATGCAATAAGAAGGTCGGGGAGTTTTGACTCGACCTTAATTATTTGTCTTCTAGTCTCTTGCCCGATTATTGATTGAAAATCTCGAACTATCATTGGGTATGGATGAGGGCCTGCAACACTACCAATTATATAAAAAGTTGAATCAATATTGGTAACCCAATCTCTTAAAGCTTCATTGAGCGCATCTTTCAAAGTTTTAGACCCAGAACTAACAGGTATCACCTTTGCACCAAGCAGCTCCATCCTTTGAACATTTATTGATTGTCTACGTGTGTCTAGTTCCCCCATATAAACCTCACAATCTAATCCTAAAAGCGCACAAATTGTTGCTGTTGCAACTCCATGTTGACCGGCTCCAGTCTCAGCTATGATTCTTTTCTTGCCCATAACCTTTGCAAGAATAGCTTGACCAACAGTATTGTTAATTTTATGTGCTCCAGTATGAGCTAAATCTTCTCTTTTTAAATAAATCTTAGCACCTTTTAAATCTTTAGTAGTTCTTTCAGCTAAATATAGAGGGGTTGGTCTACCTACGAAATCTTTAAGTAGTGAACTTATTTGATTTTTAAATTTTTTGCTTTTTTTTATTTTTTTGTATTCTTTTTCTAATTCATCTAAAGCTGGCATTAAAGTTTCAGAGACAAATTTGCCACCGTATTCACCAAATCTACCATCTTTATTAGGGAAAGCTTTTAAATTTTTTTTCATGATTTAATTAATCTTACTATAGTTTGGAGTTTTTTAATATCCTTTATACCAGGACTTTTTTCAACACCTGAACAAATATCAAAAAAACTAGTATCAGATTTATTTATAGCATTTTTTATGTTATCAAGAGATATGCCCCCAGACAAAATAATCTTGTCTCTTTTCTTTATGTGTGAGATTAATTCCCAATCAAAAGATCGACCGGTACCACCGTGCAATTTTTTATCGAAAGTATCAAAAAGCCAATAATCTACTTTGTAACTCTTATATTTTATATTTTCCTCAGAATTAATTGAAAATGCTTTGATTATTTTAAATGGGATTTTATTAATTAATTCTGGGGGCTCTTCCCCATGTAGTTGAACAAAGTCTAGACCAACATCATTAGCAATTTGATTAATATTTTTTGATGTTTCATTAACAAAGACTCCAACCTTATTGATTCTATAGTTAGATAAGTATTTGCATATTTTTTTAGCCTCTTTAACTTCTATAAATCTTGGGCTTTTTTTATAAAAGATAAAGCCAATTAAATCAACTTTTATTTCTGCACAAGCTATCGCATCACTCAAATTTGTTATTCCGCAAATTTTGACTTTATTCATTAGAAAATAGCCCCAAGTAATTTGATTTCATTTTTTTGTAACTAAAATTTTCATTAATATTAATTCTTGCTAAGTTTCCCATATCTTTTAGTTGTTTTTTATTAGAAAAAGCTATCTCTATTTTTGATGCTATATCGTCTATATCTTCTGAGTCAACTAAATAGCCATTTTTATTATCATCTATTAGTTCTTCAGTACCGCTATTTCTTGATCCCATTACAGGCGTTGACCTTGCCATGCTTTCTATAGCAACATTTGGCAATCCTTCAATTTTAGAATTCCACGTTCTATTGCAGAGTATAAATAAATCTGCACAGTCGTAGTATTTGTGTATTTCTTCTCTATCTATACCACCAACAAAAAAAACATTGTTCTCAAGATTGTTCGATTTAACTAAAGATTTATATTTTTCCTTATAACTTCCTTCTCCTACACAAATATACTTAATATTTTTATTCTTAATCTTAGACAATGCTTTTATAACATAATCTTGCCCCTTTCTTGGCAATAATCTGGATACCGTCAGCATTATGAATGTTTTATCATTATCTTTAAACTTATCTAATAATGAAAAGTCAGTCTTTTTATCAAGAAAATCTGCATCTATTCCATTATAAATTAGCTTAATCTTCTTTTTTGAAAAAAAAGTACTTTGTTGCTCCATTAGTCTCATTGTATTTTTACTAACAGCAATTATATGTTTGGAGTTCCTATATAGTCTTTTGATTAGAAACTTTGATAAAATTTTTCTCAAACCCTTTTTCTTTATTATCGATTCTATCCCCGAGCCAGCTATTCTAACTATTTGATCAATTTTTCTTTCATTAAGAAGTCCACCCACAAGCTCTGCTTCTTCTCCAAGATATAGAATTTTGTCAGGCTTAAATGATTTAATTAGTTGTTTTATTTTAAAAAATCCATAAATATATTGAGCAATAGGGATTTTTTTAAACTTTTCCCCACCTATAAAATTGATTCTATGAGTTGAATATTCCTCACTTTCATCTGACATTCTCTTTCCATAGCTAGGACAACAAACTAATAAGTTATTCTGTGAGCCCAGAATTTTTGCGATCATTTTAGAAGATGTTGCTATACCCCCTTGAAAGGGAGGGAATTCATGCGTATAGACCAATATATTCATTTTTTAATTATATTGGATTATATAATATATAAAAGGCTTGGAATTAACGGTATAATTCTATTTAACTATTGGAGGCTATAAATGATAGGCGGATTAGGCGTAGGCGAGCTAGTAATAATACTTGTAATTGTTCTTTTAATTTTTGGACCGAATAAGTTGGGCGATGTTGGTTCCGCGATTGGAAGAGGAATCTCAGGCTTTAAAAAAGCTATGCAAGATAAAGATTCTGAAGATGATAAAGATGAAGATACTATAAAGTAGCTATATCTTCTGAGCCAATTCTATTAGAACACCGTTGAGACTTTTTGGATGAGCAAATGCTACTAATGTATTGTTTAGTCCTTCACGAGGCTCAAGATCTATCATCTCAACATTATTGTTAACAAGCGACTCTATACCTTTCTTAATATCATCTACCAAGTAGCAGATGTGGTGCATACCTTCACCCCGCTTTGTTAAGAATTTTGATATAGATGAATCCTCAACAACAGGCTCAAGTAGTTCTATAGCTGAAGAATTAGAGTTTTGTGGTAATAGCATAATTGCCCTAACACCTTGGTCAATTACCGTTTCATCATGCTCGATACGAAGTCCTAAAGTGCTCTCATAAAGCTTTGCTGTACTTTCTGCATTATGAACTGCAACTCCTATATGATATAGCTCGCCAACTTTAAAAAAATCCATAGCTAATTAATCTAATACATTAAATACGATTCATCAAATAATTTTATAGAATTCTTGCATTTTTTTTGGGATTGTAACTATATTCAATCCTTTGACAGAGCTATTACTTTTATTTTTATTTAAAATGTTATTGAAAGTTTCTAGCAACTCTTCTTTGATCTCAACAATGATTTTATTCCCCTTTTTAACCTTCTTTAAAGAAATAATTTCTCTGATTAAATCGTATGAGATTATATCTTTTCGTGTTACAGCACCAGAGCCATAGCAACTAGAGCAGCTTTCGCTGACAAGACTTGAAGTTCTATTGCCTATTTTTTGCCTAGTCATTTCAATTATACCAAATTTAGACATTGGCAGTATTGAATGTTTTGCTTTATCATTTTTTAGAGAATCCTTAAAAGTTTTATATAGCTTTTTTCTTTCTTGTGCAGATTTAAGATCTATAAAATCTATCAAAACAATTCCACTCAAGTTTCTTAAAATTATTTGATGACCTATCTCTATAGCTGCACCAATATTTATACTGAAATTATTCTCTTTTTTGTTATTTAGGCTTCTACCTGAGTTTACATCAATAACAGTGAGTCCTTCTTTTTCCTCAATCAACAAAAAGGCCCCATTTTTCATATTAACTTTCTTATGAAAAATTCTTGAAATATCTCTATCGACCTTATTCACCTTGAATAAATCTTCCTTAGCAGAAGATAGACTTATTTTAGTTTTTATTTCTTTAGACCTGGATTGTTTAAATTGTTTCTTGAAATAGTTATAAAGTTTTCGGGAATTAACTTGAATTTCGACCGTGTCTTTTGTAACAAGCTCTCGGTAAGTGCTTTCGATTATATTATTTTCCTGGTGTAACAGTGATGAGTCAGTTTCTTTATTAAAATCAGAAATAATTTGTTTCCATCTTATCTTTGTTTCCCTAATGTCTTCTTTGATATCTTTTAGTTTTTGATTCTCTGCTGCAGTCCTAAGAATAATTCCTAGTGTCTTTGTAGTATTTTTTTTCAAAGACTTTAATCTAGATCTTTCTTCTTCACTATTTATTTTTTTTGATATCCCAAAGAATTTTGATTTTGCGATAACAACGCAGTATTTAGAGGGTAGTGCTACAAAGTCAGAAACTTTTGGTGCTTTACGTGGATCGTAGTCACTTACACATTGGACTAATATAGATTCTTTATCTTGTATTTTATAAGACTCGTGATCCTCAGTGTTAAGGTCAGCTTTAAGTGGGTGAAAATTTGATAAAAAAGCACTTTTTCCATCGTCAATTTCCACAAAAGACGCTTCTATACCCTTAGCAGTAAGATTCTTTTTCGCTTTGTAAATATTTCCTCTAATAGAAGATTGAAGGCTGGAGCTATCAATAAAAAAATTTGTTAATTTTGAGTTATCTAAAACAGCTACTTTAATTTGATCCAGAGTTTGGCTGACTAAGATTTTTCTCAATTATTTTTTTTTATTAGATTAATAATTTTCTCAACTAATATTTCAGGTTCTAATAATCCGTTTTCTAATTTATCCATTAATTCTTTAAATGTAGCAGTTTCCTGAGTCTTTTCCAATTCATTTCTCAATCTTTTATCAATCATTGCATTTAATTCTGACACTTTTCTTTTATTCCTTTTCTTGAGTAAAAGCCCATTTGATTCTTCATATTCTCTAAAAGCGAATATTTCTTGAATTAATTCATCAATCCCTATTCCATTTTCAGCTTCAGCAGTTAGTACTTTAGTCTTATAAAGCGAACTGTCATGTTTCAGCGAGCACATGTAGTCTATCTCACGTGCTAGCTTATCGGCTCCGCCTCTATCAGCTTTATTGACAACAAATAAATCTCCGATTTCCATGAGTCCTGCTTTCATTGCTTGAATACCATCTCCTGCTTCTGGTACAAGCGTTACAAGCACTGAGTCAGAAATTTTAATTATATCTAGTTCAGTTTGTCCAACTCCCACAGTCTCAATTATTACAATATCCATTCCAAAAATATCGAATAATTTTATAATTGAGCTTGTCGAACTAGATAGACCTCCTAAGTCACCTCTACTACCCACACTTCTTATAAAGACATCGTTATCAAGTGAGTGCTCTTGCATTCTAACTCTATCACCTAAAACTGCTCCACCAGTGAATGGACTACTTGGATCTATCGCTATTACACCAACTTTTAAATTTGAACTTCTAAATTTCTTGATTATCTGGTTGGTTAAAGTGCTTTTACCAGCCCCTGGTGGACCTGTTATGCCTAGTGTGTAAACTCTGTTAGGAATCTTCTTTACAGAATTCATAATTTTGAAAATATATGATGAATCACTTTCTATGAAGCTAATCAGTTTTGATAGACATACTCTATCATTGGAAGTTAAACCTTTTATTAAATCTTTATAGCTTCTTTTCATTACTTTTCCTTATAATAATATCAAAATGTTTCTTGTTTAATTCCATGACAGACAGTCTAGATTGTTTAATTAAAGATATATCACTTAATTTTTTGTCTTTTTTAATATCCTCAAGAGTAACACTATTTTTTAAGCTTGATTTAACTTTTAAATCAACTACAACCCATTTTGAATCATCAGTTGTCGGGTCTTGATAAAACTCCCTTACTACAGAGGTTATTCCAACTATCTCTTTACCAACATTGCTATGATAGAAAAGGACTAAATCACCTTCTTTCATAGTTTTGAGATTATTTCTTGCTTGATAATTTCTCACACCGTCCCAATATGTTGTATTATCTTTAATCATGTCATCCCATGAATATTTATATGGTTCTGATTTAACAAGCCAGTATCTCATAAAAATAAATTTAATTTATTAATTAATTTTTGTAAAATGTAATATGATGATTTTAGTTCCAGCAATTGATATAAAAGATGAAAAATGCGTTAGACTCTTTAAGGGAGATTATAACCAAGAAACGATTTATTCTGACAATCCCTTGGAAGTTTCAAGGAAATGGATTAACGAGGGGGCATGTTTAATACATCTGGTTGACCTTGATGGTGCACTTGAGGGAAGCACTAAGAATTTTGATATTATTAAACAGATTGTTAACCATGATAATTGTAAATTTCAGGTTGGTGGTGGAATCAGAAGCATTGAGACCATAGAGAAGTACCTGTCTTTGGGGGTAGAAAGAGTCATTATAGGCACATCTGCTTTTACCGAGAAAGGATTTCTTGAAAAAGCTTGTGAAAAGTTTGGTAGTAAGATTGCAGTGGGCCTTGATATTAAAGATGGGAAAATTGCAGTACGTGGATGGAATACTAAAATTGATATGACTATAGAAGATGCGATTAAAGACTTTAGTAGCCTCGGAGTATCTTTAATTGTCTTAACATCAGTTGATAGAGACGGGACTCTAGAAGGTTTTAACGAAGAACTGATTGAATATTATTTAAGTATTTCTGATATTCCAATAATAGTTTCAGGGGGAATTAAAGATTCCGTTGATTTGGATAAAATTAAAAAAATTAATAACAAGAATATCTATGGAGTTATTTTAGGAAAATCGTTATACGAAAATAGCATTAACTTAGCAGATTGTATTAAGGTGTACCAAGATGTTAGCTAAAAGAATCATTCCTTGCTTAGATATAGATAAGGGTAGAGTTGTTAAAGGTGTAAACTTTGTAAATTTAATTGATGCTGGCGATCCAGTTGAAATTGCTGCTAAATATAGTGATGAGGGTGCTGATGAAATCACATTTCTGGATATTACAGCTTCAAATGAGGAAAGAGGAATAATTATTGATACAGTAGAGAGAGCAGCGGAAAAAGTTTTTGTACCTCTTACTGTAGGTGGTGGCGTTAGAAAGTTTGAAGATATTAGAGATTTGCTAAGAGCCGGAGCAGACAAAGTCTCAATTAATACCTCAGCTATTCTTAACCCAAAACTTGTTACAGAGTCAGCAAAGAAGTTCGGTTCTCAATGTATTGTAGTTGCTGTTGATATTAAAAGAAAAGGCCCCGGTTGGGAAGTTTTTACTCATGGAGGCAGAAAGCCAACTGGGCTGGATTGCTTAAAATGGGTAAAAACGATGGAAGAATATGGCGCAGGAGAAATTCTTCTTACCTCAATGGATAGAGATGGTACAAAAAAGGGCTATGATTTGGAAATTCTCTCCATTCTTTCTGAAAAAATAAGTATTCCAATTATTGCTTCTGGTGGAGCTGGTAATTTACAGCATATAGCCGATGCTTTTACTCAGGGAAGGGCTGATGCTGCTTTATGTGCTTCAATTTTTCATTTTGGGGAATTTAAAATTAACGAAGCTAAGAAATATTTATCTGATAAGGGGATATTGGTTAGACAATGATGAATTCGAGAACGAAACTGGAAGATACTGAGACAAGTCTTTTGTCTGAATATGCGTCATTTAGTAGTAAGTCTAAAGGTAGATTAAAAAAAGAGAAGAAATGTGAACTCAGAACAGAATATCAAAGAGATAGAGATAGGATAATTCATTCTAAATCCTTTAGAAGATTAAAAGATAAAACACAAGTCTTTCTTGCACCATATGGAGACCACTTTAGAACTAGGCTTACTCATGTATTAGAGGTTTCACAAATTTCTAGGACTATATCAAGGTCTCTAAGTTTAAATGAAGATCTATCTGAAGCTATTGCTTTAGGTCACGACTTAGGACATACACCCTTTGGACACGCTGGGGAGCAAGCTTTAAATAAAATTCACAAGAAAGGTTTTAAGCATTATATGCAAAGCCTAAGAATTGTGGAATTACTTGAAAAGAATGGAAAAGGCCTAAATTTAACATTTGAGGTTAAAGATGGCATTTCTAAGCACTCAAAGGGGACAGGCCCGATAGTTAACAAAAGAATTAAAATCCATACATTAGAAGGACAAGTAGTCAGGTTGTCAGATATTTTCGCATACTTCACGCACGACCTTGATGATGCCTTAAGGTCCTCTTTAATTAAGAAAAAAGATATACCTCTAAAGCTAATTAGATTCTTTGGTGATAAGCATTCAGAGAGGATATCAAAAGTTGTATCAGACACAATATTAAATACTTTAAATAACAAGTATAAGTCTGTGGCTATATCTAAAGAGCTTGAGCATAATTTGGTGGATATGAGAAGTTTTCTTTTTGAGAAAGTTTATTATAATGCAGCAATAAAGGTCAATTTTGAAAAAGCCAAGAAAGTTTTAATTGATTTATACTCCTTCTTTCTATCGAATGAAAAAGTCCTTAGAGAATTTTATAAGTTTAAAAGTGGAAATTATGCGGATGATTGTTGCGATTTTATAGCGGGAATGTCTGATGATTATGCATTAGAAATCCATAAGTCTATATTTATTCCAAAGAAATGGTCATTTATAGATTTCAAGATTTAATTTTATAGAGAGATATGATAAAAAATTTAGGTTCTGTCCCATTTTTAAATTCAAAGCCCCTTACATATTTGTTTGATATAGGTGCTTATGCTAATTATAAAACACAATTTCAATTTCCATCAGATTTATTGGAGTCTTTGGTAACTAAGAAAAATTTTCTTTCTCTACTTTCTATAGCTGACCACTTATCTGACCCAAACGTTCTATCTTTGGATAACTATTGCATAAGCGCAGAAGGGAAGGTGGACAGTGTGATTTTAGTTGCAACTTCCAATATTGGGAACCTTGAAAAAGTATATTTGGATCCGCGATCTAAAAGTGCAAACCTTCTCTATAAAGTAATCCAAGAAAATTTTATAAAGAAAAAGATTAAGTATGATTATTTAACACCTGATTTGACAAATATATATGAAATGAACACTGGGCAAGTAATAATTGGGGACCTAGCATTAAAATTTCTTTCACAAAGGCCTATTGGTATTAAGATTTATGATCTTTCCGAGCTTTGGTTCAAAGAAACTTCCTTGCCCTTTACGTTTGCAACATTTAATTATTATCTTGATAAGCCCAAACCCTTTGAGTTGGAATTGCTTGATAATTCCTTTAAAAGCGGAATGACAAATATTGATAATATTTTAAAAGACTTTGCTAATAGATATAAATCTGAGGTAGATTTAAGGTTGATTGAAACTTATTTAAAGGAACGAATAATATATAAGCTTACAGAAAAACATTTAGATGGAGTCAACTTGTTTTACCAGCTATCAGGAAAATTTGCAAAATGGAAAAAAAGAAGTTTTAATAACATACTTTAAATTATGAAAAAACTTATTACTCTAGGACACAGCCCAGATGCAGATGATGCCTTCATGTTTTATGGAATATCTAAAGGTATTGTTTCATCGGAAAGATTTGAATTTAAACATATTATTCGAGATATACAGTCATTAAATTTGCTTGCTATTGAAGGAAAAATAGATACAACTGCTGTTTCTGCTCATGCGTATACAAAGATTCATAAGACTTACAGGGTAATGGATTGTGGTGCAAGTATGGGTGACGGGTATGGACCAATCTTAGTATCTAAGGAAAAGATTTCATATAAAAAAGGCCTTAGAATTGGAGTCCCTGGTAAATTGACGTCAGCATTTTTATTACTTCAACTATATTGTGATGATGCAACTTTCGTAGAATACGATTTCGACCAAGTTGTACCTGCAGTGCTTAATTCAGATGTTGATGCGGGACTAATTATCCATGAGGGACAAATTACATACGAAGAGCTTGGGCTTAATATGCTATTAGACTTACCAAAGCTGTGGGCGGAGGATTGTAAGTTTCCTATACCTCTGGGCTTGAATGTTATTAGCAGGTCGTTAGATTTAGATGTGCAGATTGAAGTATCTAAAATGATTAAGCAGAGCATAGTCTATTCTTTATCGAACATAGAGGAGGCCCTTGATTATGCAATGGAATTTGGCAGAGGCGTTTCGAGAGACGTAGCTAGAGAGTTTGTATTAATGTACGTTAACAATGATACAGTTGATTTTACTACTAGAGGCGTTCATGGGCTGAGATTCTTTTATGATAAAGCATTTAAGAATAAACTTATAAGTGAAAATATTGAGTTAGATCTCATTTCAACTTAATTATCTGTCCATTTACCATAGACATTTTTAAATTCTTTTTCTTTGAATGCATCACAGATAGAAAAGGGTCCTTATTCAACAAATCAAAAGCAATCAAATCTGCCTTTTTATTTGGCTCTATTGAACCAATTAAATTATCTAGCCCTAAAGCCTTAGCTCCGCCTAAAGTTGCTATCTCTAAAACTCTTCTTTCAGGAGATCTTTTATTTAACTTTTTTGCGTGAAGATATAGGAAGTTGATTTCGTCTAAAAAATTTATTGATAAGTTGCTTGAAAGCCCATCAGTTCCGAGACCAGTTTTATCATATTGCATAAAAAAATTAATATTTGGAAGCTTTTGGTTTAGATACAGGTTGCTTCGAGGGCATAAAACCACAGGATAGCCTCGCTTTTTTAAAATTTCTTGGTCATTATTGCTTAAATTGTTCATGTGAACTAATGTTATATTTTGTCCTGAATTATTTATTTTATCTAAATATTCTAGCGGTGTACTAGCCCCCAAGGAAATTCTAGGTTTTATAGGAAATTTCGAAAAGACTTTATCTTCAATATTATTTCTTAATTTCTTTGTGTATTTAACTTCATCTAGACTCTCTGATAAATGAATACCAAGGTCTAAATTATTTTTTTTTGCAAATGAAAATAATTTTCTTATTGATTTAGTATCTAAAGAATAAACTGAGTGAGGAAATATTCTTAAGTTAAAGAGAGGATTCTTTTTTATCTTCAATAATTTTTTAAGAAATTTACTATTAATGTTCATGATTGTTGAGTTAGCTATTTCATAAAAATAAACTACCCGAACTCGACTTTGAATGATTGGCTTAAAGTCTAATCCGTCGTATGATGCAATTTCTCCAATAGTTGTAACACCAGAATCTAGGGATTCTTTTAAAGATTTTTCTACATAAGATGGAATCTTTAGATTATCAAACTCATTCTTGAGCTTTATTATCTGATTTAACCATGAGGGAAAAGAGTCAAAAGGTTCTAATAGCTTTTGTACCCATTGCAGTTCTAAATGTATGTGCGAATTAACAAACCCTGGTAATAGGACAGAATTCTTTAAATCTACAACTTTATATTTTTTAGGATCTATTTCTTTGTTAGGGACTATTCCTTGAATTGTATCACCTGCTACTAGCACTGCTGAATCAGATTGGTAAGAATTGTTAGGGGCAATAACATATTTTGCCTTAATAGCTTTTATCATATTGTTTACAAGCTGAGGTTTCCGTTGCAGATTTCTTCAACTGGTCCTTCCATAGTTAGATTGTAATCATCGTCGATATCTATATACAGTGTCCCACCAGGCATTATTACTTCTACTTTTTTATTTAACAGTCCCAGTTTGTATCCTACAGAAACTACTCCACATGAACTGCTACCTGAGGCTAAGGTATATCCTGCACCTCGCTCCCATATCTCAATTTTCACTTTGTTTCTTGATAATATCTGAGCAAATTGAACATTGGTCCTTTTAGGAAATAATTTATGATTTTCAATCAATTTACCATAATTTAGGGCATATTCGGAAGATACTTTGTTTAGAAAAATTACACAGTGTGGGTTACCCACATTAACAGATGAATAGGTAAAGGTTTTATCTTTAATTTTTATATTTTTCTGCATTGAGTACTTACTTTTAGTTTTTACAGGAATTTTTTTTGATTCAAATGAGGCAGTCCCCATACCGACTCTAACCTTAATAACTTTTCTATTCTTTAATATAACTTCGCTATGAACAAGACCACCTTTTGTTTCAATAGTAAATTTTTTTTTCTTTGTGTGTCCATAATCAAAAAGGTACTTTGAGAAGATTCTTAATCCATTTCCGCTCTTTTCTGCTTCAGACCCATCTGGGTTATAAATTTTTAAACCGAAGTCTGCTTTCTTAGAGTTAACAAGTAAAAGAATCCCATCTGCACCAACACCATAATTCCTGTGACAAATTTTTATAATTTTTTTCTTATCTAACTTGAAATTTATTTTTTTTGAGTTGATAACTAAATAATCATTTCCAAGTCCATGCGATTTTATGAAATTATTCATTATTTATTAATATTAAACCAATAATTACCGATAACCGAGGAAATTTGTAGATAAATATTTCTTTTTTGTATAGAATTAATCAGATATTCAATTAGGGGGGTTTTTAAATGATTGAAGATTTATATAATGTTAAAGATAAAGTTGCTGTTGTTACTGGGAGTTCAAGAGGTATCGGTAAACAATGTGCTTTAGCTTTTGCTGAAGCTGGAGCTAAATTGGTTCTTAATTATGTTAGCAATAAACAGGCTGCAGAAATAACTGCCGAAGAAATTGCTGACCTTGGTTCTGAGGCTATCGTTGTTCAAGCTGATGTTAAAGATTTTGAAGCTTGCCAAACATTAGGCGAAGAAGCAATAAAGGCTTATGGCCAAGTTGATTTTTTAGTTAATAATGCTGGAATCAATAGAGACATTACTTTTAGTCGTATGTCTCAAGAAGAATGGAAAGAGGTTATTGACACTAATTTAGGGGCATTGTTTAATATGTCTAAGGCAGTTGTACCTCATATGCGAGATGCAGGGTCAGGCGTTATAGTATCAATTTCATCTATTATTGGTGAAACTGGAAATATCGGCCAGTCTAATTATGCAGCGACAAAAAGTGGTATGTACGGATTTACCAGAAGTCTTGCTAGAGAATTAGCAAAAGATAATATTAGAGTAAATGCTGTTTCCCCAGGTTTTGTTGAAACTGACATGCTTCATACTGTTCCACCAGACTTATTAGCTGGCATTAAGGACGAAATTCCTTTAGGAAGATTCGGTTATGCAGATGAAATAGCTTTGGCTGTTTTATATCTTTGTTCACCAGCTGCTTCATGGGTTACAGGAACAAACATGAGCATAAATGGCGGACACAATATGCTATAACAATTTATATTAGAGGGGATTACAATCCCCTCTAATATAAACCATTCTATTGAATAAAAGTATGTGAAGGCAATTTTAATAAGTACATAAATATATAGCTTGCAACTATAGAACTAAATCCCAAGAGTGATAATATAGAAATTTTAAATCCACTTAAATTGTAAATTATTCGCATCTGAATAATTGAAAAGTATATAAGCCATGAAAATATTGAGATTGCTGACACAGTACCAAACCAATAACTACCAATCTGGTTTTTAGCTAGTAAGAATCCAAGTACAAGACCTATCGTCATTATTGGAAAAGAGCATATAATGAGATTGAAATTTACCTTTTCAATTAAGGATAGACTAGGAAGTCTAGAAGCTTTTTTTACTTTTTTATTTTTAAATTTTCTGTGCTGATATATAAACATGATTGAGAAAATTGAAGATATTAATAATGTTGTATGAGATAGAATATTTAGTAGCACGTGTATTATTAGAATCCTATTATTATAGGCAGCACCTCCATCTCCATTGGCAGCCATAAGAAGTGGAACTGTAAGAATGAAACCCACTGGAGAGATAAAAAAACAATAAAGATTTTTAATATTTTGTCTAATAAAGATATACGCAAAGATAGATAGGAATACAGATGCAACAAATAAACTTGTCTCAATATTTTTTAATTTAAAATCTATTGTTTGGTTAACAAGCAAGATAATTTGATAAATTAAGGCTGATAAAAAAAGCCAACTACTTGCTCTTGATGAATTTAATTTACCAGAGTATATGTAGTAAATTGATAGAATAAAAGAAGAAAAATATAAAACCGGAACTAATATTATCAATCCTTAACGACCCCACTTTCTTCGTTAATATAGTTTTTGTATAGCTCGTTGTTAAGCTCATCAAGGTCTCCATCGAGTATATAATCTAATTTATGAAGTGTTAGATTAATTCTATGGTCGCTAACTCTTCCTTGAGGAAAATTATAAGTTCTAATTTTTTCACTTCTGTCGCCACCACCTACTAGGAGTTTTCTTGTCTTAGACATATCCTGTTCTTTTTTACTTTGTTGAGCTTCAAATAATTTTGCACTTAAGACTCTCATTGCTCTTTGCCTATTTTGATGCTGAGATTTTCCATCTTGGTTCTGCACAACAATTCCTGATGGAATGTGAGTTATTCTAACAGCTGAGTCAGTTTTATTAACATGTTGACCTCCCGCCCCTGAAGCCCTGTAAGTGTCGATCCTTAAATCTTTTTCATTTACTTCAATTTCTACATCATCAGCTTCGGGTAGCACAACAACAGTAGCAGTTGAAGTATGAACCCTCCCACTGGTTTCAGTTGCCGGAACCCTTTGCACTCTGTGAACACCGCTTTCAAATTTCATAAAGGAATATATATCTTTACCATTTATAGAAGCAATAACCTCTTTTACTCCCCCTAGACCAATTTCACTTTTATTAATTATTTCCATAGACCATTTTTTTCTTTCACAATATCTTAGATACATTCTTAGCAAATCGCTAGCGAACAAGGCGGCTTCGTCCCCACCAGCACCGGCTCTGATTTCAATGATAACGTCTTTCGAATCTAATGGGTCTTTAGGCCTTACCTCAAATTTTATTTTATCCTCAACTAGTAATAGCTCAGATTTTAATTGAACAAGCTCCTCTTCGGCTAAAGATTTATATTCTGGGTCATTTAATAGCTCATTGTTTTCTTCTATTGATTTTTCAATCTCTTGAAGCTCCACGTAAAGAAATACAATCTCACTTAGCTGGCTTCTTTTCTTTGATAATTTGATTATTTCGTCGCCATTGATATCGCTAGAATTTAGTTTAGAGTCGATATCATTTACCGTATCTTTAGCATTTTCCAGTTCTTTTCTTATTTTTTGTTCTATCATTTAAGAAACACAGCTTGTAAAGCTCTCACTTTTGGATAAGATTATATCATGGATATCATAGATATCCTTGATAAAAAGGTTAAGGATACCGTAGAAGCAAAATCAAGACTAGAGGAAAAATTAGTTAATTTAAATAAAAGTTTAGAGAAATTAAGTAAAGACAATGATAAGTTAAGAGCTAAAAACGAATCTTATTCTAAAGAAATAAGGTTAGCGCTTAATGAATTAGAACAAATAATTAAAGATTTAGGGATTTAGTGAAAGAAGTACATTTAAGTTTTCAAGATGAAGAATTAAAAATTGATACTAAATGTAGTGATGAAGTAATTAATAAGATTGAAGAATATATAAATATTAATTATTTAAAACATAATCTAACTGATCCCTCGATTTCTAGACTGGCTATTTCTAATATCCTCCTTGTAAATGCAGTATACGAGATTCTTTCCTTACAAAAAGAAAAGGAAGAATGTAATGAAAGAATTAGTAAAATGCTCTCAACTTTCTAGAAAGTCAGAAATAAGAAAATCTCTGATAGAATTGAGAGCGAAAATGACCAATGACTCTATTCTTTGTAAATCAAGGTCTCTTTCGAAAACTTTTTTAAGTCATTTTTCTAATGACGATTCTATAAAATCAATCGCTTTGTATTCACCTGTTAACAGTGAAGTTGATACTAAAATAATTCATAACGAATTAATTCGCCAGGGTAAGATGGTTTTGTATCCAAAAACTTTAAATGATAGGTTGATATTTGTTAAGTTTGAAAGCTTTGATTCTTTTGTACGAGGAGTTTTTAATGTTTTAGAGCCTTTAAGTAATGAGCATGTTGATATTAACGAAATAGATTTATTTGTTGTACCATGTGTGGGAATAGGAATAAAAGGAAAGAGGCTTGGGTATGGTGGCGGATTCTATGATAGGGCCCTTGAATTTACCCCCAAAGCGAGGATTTGCTCAATCATCTACGATTTTCAGCTCTTAAGAGAATTTAATGGAGAGATGCATGATATTGAGGTTTCTAAAATTTTTACTGATTTAAGATTTTTAAGAATGAATTAGAGGAGAATGCTATGACTATGAATATGATTTTAATATTATCTTGTTTGGGATCACTTTTGTTTGGATTTGCTATCTTTTGGCTAGCAAATAGGAAGAATCTTTTAAGGGATATTTCTGAAAAGAAACAAGAATCAGAAAAAATAATTAGTAACGCAAAAAATAAAGCTTTTAAGATTCAAAAAGATTCAGAAAAGAAAGCTAAACAGTTTAAAGAAAATCAGATAAAAAAAGTAAAGGAAGAAGTTTCTTTAATAAAAAAAGAAATTGATTCTAAAGAAAAAGAGCTTCAAGTAAAAGAGTCAACTATTAAGGAAGCTCAATTAGATATTACTAAATCCGAAGCTAGATTAGAGGTAAAAGAGAAAAATTGCGAAGAGCTAGAAAAGAAGTATTTATTAAAAGAGTCTGAACTCGAAACAATACTCGAGGACGCTAAGACTAAAATAGAATCAATATCAGGCTTAACCAGGGACGAAGCGAGAAATGAGCTTATATCCTCCGTCGAAGACGAAGCTAAAATAATATCTGCAAGAAAGATAAAAGAGATAGAAAATAATCTTCATGCTGATTCAGAAAGAAAAGCAAAGAATATTATAGCGATGGCCATACAAAAATATGCTGCTTCATATACTTCTGAAAAAACATCGACTGTAGTCAATCTGCCTAGTGATGACATGAAGGGAAGAATTATTGGTCGTGAGGGAAGAAATATTAGGACAATCGAGCTAAAAACAGGAGTAGATATTATTATTGACGATACCCCTGGTATCGTAACTGTATCATCACATAACCCTTTAAGGAGAGAGATTGCGGGAAGAGCTATCAAGAAGCTTTTAGATGATGGAAGAGTCCATCCTGGTAGGATTGAGGAAATTGTAGAAGAGATTGAGGAGAAGCTATCAGAGGAGTTGCAAAAATTAGGTCAAGATGCGATTTTAGAGCTTGGACTTAGTAATATGCACCCGGATTTGATTACATTGGTAGGAAGAATGAAGTATAGAACCTCATATTCTCAAAACATATTAGATCATTCTCTAGAAGTTGCTCAGCTTTGTGGAGTTTTAGCTGGCGAGTTGGGGTTGGACCCAAAACTAGCGAAAAGGGCTGGACTGCTTCATGATATTGGCAAAGCCGTTGATCATGACATGGAAGGAAGTCATGATGATATTGGAGCCGACTTGGTTAAGAAATTTAACGAGCCTAAAGAGGTGATAGAGGCTGTTGAGCTCTCGCATTCTGATAATCCATCTAGCCTATATTGCCTATTAGTTCAGGCTTCTGATGCTATTTCTGCTGCTAGGCCTGGTGCAAGGAAGGAGTCTTATGAGTCTTATGTTAAGAGAGTTAAAGAATTAGAGGACATTGCCTCTTCTTTTAATGGTGTTGATAAATGTTTTGCAATCCAAGCTGGACGTGAGGTAAGGGTTATGGTTCAGAGTGATAAAGTTAATGATGACGAAGCTACAATTTTGTCACATGATATTGCTAAAAAAATAGAAGATGAAGTTTCTTACCCAGGCAATGTAAAAATCACAGTTGTAAGAGAAGTTAGAACTTCAGCAATTGCAAATTAGTCTTCTTTTATAGCGATTCTTGCGGCTGCTAGCCTTGCAATAGGCACTCTAAAAGGAGAGCAGCTGACATAGTCTAGTCCAATCTCATGGCAAAAATCTATTGAGCTTGGATCACCTCCATGCTCACCACATATTCCCACCTTCAGATTACTTCTTGCAGATTTCCCCTTTCTTAGTCCTAATTTCATTAATTCCCCGACACCTTCTACGTCTATAGAGGTAAATGGATCTCTTTCAAGAATCTCAACATTCTTTCCGTCCAACTCAACTTTTGTTTCAAGGTAATGATTGATAAATTTGCCAGCATCATCTCTAGAATAAGCGAAAACAGTTTGAGTTAAATCATTGGTTCCAAATGAAAAGAATTCAGCTTCTTTGGCAATTTGATCAGCTACGGTAGTTGCCCTTGGAACCTCTATCATGGTACCAACAAGGTATGATATTTTTTTCTTACCTAATACATCTTTCGCAACTTGGTTAATTATATCTTTCTGTAATTTAAATTCTGTGACCATCCCTACGAGGGGTATCATAATTTCGGGAACAACTTTTATACCCTTTTTGGAAACTTCAATTGCTGCTTCAAATATTGCTTTAGCTTGCATAGAGGTTATTTCGGGCATTGTTATTCCTAGCCTACATCCTCTAAGCCCTAACATTGGATTAAATTCATGAAGTTCTTCAACTCTTTCAAGCAAGAGTTTCTTCTCATCAAGCTTCTTTTTATCGTTTTCTAATAATTCTAACTCTTTAACTTCTAGCATTAAATCTTCTCTTCTTGGTAGGAACTCATGTAATGGAGGATCAAGAAGCCTAATTGTACAAGGAAAACCTTTCATTGCAGTGAATAGACCTACAAAATCATCTTTTTGCATTTTTTGAAGCTTATCTAAATACTTTACTCTTTCCTTAGTAGTAGTTGAAAGAATCATATCTTGCATTATTTTAATTCTATCTTGAGCAAAGAACATGTGTTCGGTTCTACATAAACCAATTCCCTCAGCACCAAACTTTATTGCTACCTCTGCATCACTTGGTACATCAGCATTAGTTCTTATTTTAAGCCTTTTAAAAGAATCAGCCCATTTCAAAATTGTTGAAAATATAAGATATCTTTCAGATGATACTTCTTTCATATTGCCCTGCATTACTTGAATAACCTCTGAGGCGACAACAGGGATGTCCCCTTTGTATACTTTTCCTTCAAATCCATCGATAGAAATATAATCACCTTCATGTATGACTTCGTCCATAACAGAGAAGGTTCTGGTCTCTAGGTTGACTTTGATTTCTTCTGCGCCTACAACACAAACCTTACCCATTTGTCTTCCCACTACTGCTGCGTGACTTGTTCTGCCACCTCTTGCTGTGAGTAGACCAGCAGCTGCAGACATCCCATGTATGTCATCAGGACTTGTTTCTTTCGTAACTAGAACAACTCTTTTCCCTAATTTACTTAGTTCAACAGCTGTTTGTGCATCTAAGGCAACTCGTCCAGAGGCAGCCCCTGGAGAGGCGGCTAAACCTTTTGTAAGTACATTAAATTTTTTCTTATCATCTGGATCAAAGATTGGAAACAGAAATTGTTCTAAATGCTCAGGTTCAACTCTACTAATTGCTTCTTTCTTAGTTATTAAGCTTTCTTTAACCATGTCACATGCAATTTTTGCCGCGGCGATTCCTGATCTTTTACCAGAACGCGTCTGCAATAAATAAAGGACTTCGTTTTCAATAGTAAACTCAAAATCTTGCATATCTTTAAAATGTCTTTCTAGAATCTTTGCCGTATTTACAATTTGGTGGTGAACATTAGACATTTCCCTTTTCATAGCTTTGATGAGTTTTGGGGTCCTAATTCCAGCTACAACATCTTCACCTTGTGCATTAAGAAGATATTCAGCAAATAATTCTTTTTCTCCAGATAAAGGGTCTCTTGTAAAGCCTACTCCAGTTCCACAATCTTGTCCCATGTTTCCAAAAACCATTGACTGAACGGTGACACCAGTACCGATATCACTTGGAATACCATATTTCTTCCTATAAAAGATTGCTCTTTTGTTGTTCCATGATAAAAAAACCGCATCTATAGCTTTATCAAGTTGCTCTATGGGGTCTTGAGGAAAGGCCTTTTTGGTCTTTGCTTTTACTAGTTTTTTATATTCTTGGACTAGTAATTTTAAAGCGGATTCATTTAATTCAATATCATGCTTTACTTTTTTCTTCTTTTTTAAATCCTCAAGAATATCTTCAAATAAATCTTTGTTTACATTTAATACAACATCAGAAAACATTTGAATAAATCTTCTATAAGCGTCCCAAGCAAATCTAGGATTGTTTGTTTTCTTTCCAAGTCCTGCAACAGTTTTATCATTTAATCCTAAGTTAAGGATTGTATCCATCATTCCGGGCATGGAGAACATTGCCCCCGATCTGACAGAAACAAGCAGAGGGTTTTTTGTGTTCCCAAAACCCTTCTTAGTCATCTTTTCTAATTTTGTAAGGTTAGTTTTTATTTCCTTCGTAATAACTGAAGGTGTTTTCTTTTTATTTTTATAAAACATTCCACAAACGTTAGTGGAAATAGTAAATCCAGGAGGAACATTAATCCCAATTTCAGTCATCTCTGCAAGGCCGGCTCCTTTACCACCCAGGACATCTTTCATTTTGCCATTTCCATCCGATTTTTTATTACCAAAATAAAAAACATTCTTTTTCATATTAGTACCCCTCACTTAAATTTCTGATAAATTTATAAATTTTGAAATTAAATTTTTAATATTTGTTAAAAGATTTATTCTATTCTTCTTAACATTATCATCATCAACCATAACTAATACATTTTCAAAAAAGTCTGACAAATCATTGGCAATATCAAGTATCGCAGTCATTGAAGAGGTAGGATTACTTTGGATTGCTTCATCAGAAAAAGACTCTTTTATTTTAATGTATTTCTTGTAAAGCTTTAATTCAAAAGGGTCATTAAAGATTTTTAAATCTATAGTTAAATCTTTATTATCTTTTACTATATTTTTTAATCTTTTGTCGGCTTCAATTGCAGAAAGAAGATTATCCTTACTATTGTAATCTTCTATTAATTTTATTTTATTTTTTATAGATACAATATCTATTATTTCGGAATTAGTATTTAGAGCAGAGTTGATAATTTTAGTGTGGTAACCCATATCTGTTAGATAGTTTCGAATTCTGTCTATAAAAAAAGAAACAGCTTTGTTTTTACTATCACTACCTACCTTTTTATCAAAATTTGCTTCAAAACATTCAAAAGACAAATTTAATAAATCTGTTAAATTTAAATTGTCACTTAGACTCTCAGCTATTCTAATTATACCTATACTATTCCTTCTAAGTCCATAAGGATCAGAGCTACCAGTTGGTATTAGGCCTAAGCTAAAGCAGCATGTTATCGTATCTAGTTTGTCACATATACTAATAATCTTTGCAATTTCATTCGTGGGTAGACTGTCGCTTCTACCCTTAGGAGAGTAATGTTGTTCAATAACTTCAGCAATATAAGGGTCTTGATTTTTATAATAGTAGCTCCCCATAAGGCCTTGTAGTTCGGGAAACTCATAAACCATCTGAGAAGATAAATCTGCTTTGATTAATTTGCATGTAGTTTCAAGGTTTTTATAGCTGATTAAATTTTCGATTTTAAGCTTTTTAACTAGATCCTTCGATAATCGAAAAATTCTTTCTGACTTATCATCATAGGTCCCGGCATTATCAATAAATGTAGTTGAGGAAAGTTTCTTTTGAATATTAGTAAGACCAAAATTTTTATCCTCATTATAGAAGAATTTTGCATCATCTAGACGGGCTCTAATAACTTTTTCATTTCCAGATATAACAACCTTTTTGTTCAAAAAAGGCGAACCTGCTACAAAAATAAACTTTGAATCCAGTTTTTTTAATTTTTTATCTTTAAAAACAGGAAAATATTTCTGATGATTTTTCATGACAGAAATATTTACTTCTTTTGGAACCTCAAGAAACTCTTTATCAAATTCACCATGTAAAACGCTAGGAAATTCTGTTAGATTTGCAACATGATTTAGTAAATCTTCATCGATAGGAACATTGATTCCAAGATTTTTCTCAATCTTTTCTATTTGCTTTTTGATGCTTTTTTTCCGATCCCAGAAGCTCAATTCAACATATGCTCTTTTCATAAATTCAAAATATTCATTACTTGAAAGAACTTTCTCTCCTTTGTTGCTATAAAATCTGTGGCCATAAATTTTATTTTCGTTCTTGATCCCCTCGAGCTCAATTTTAAGGAACTTTGAATCAAAAAGTAAAAAAAGATTTTTTATAGGTCTTATAAATTGAAAGTTTTTAGAACCCCATTTCATAAATTTTCTATTCTTTATATTGACTATCGAATCATATGTAATTTTAGTCAAAATTTTGGAAGTGTTTTGACCAATTATTTTTACATTTCCAGAGATAAAATCGCTATCATTTTTTTTGACTATTTTAATGTCAGTGAAATCTAAATTATTTTTTTCTAAAAAAGCCTCCCCTGGCTTTAGAAGATTTCCATTATCATCAAGAGAGATTTTCTTCGGAGGTCCTACAACGTACTTTTCTATATTTTTTTGTTTTTTATCCAAACCTTCAATTAGAATTGTAAGCCTTCTTGGCGTAGAAAAGGAAGACATAGAACTATGTTGTATGGCATTATCTTTTAACCCTTTCTTGAAATTATCTTCTAACTGTTTAGATAGTTCGTTAACAAGACGCGCTGGAATCTCTTCAACAAAAATTTCTAAGAGAAATTGCGATTTTTTATTACTTTGTTTCATAAATTTTTAAATATAACCCTGCGGATTCTTTAGCCAGCTCTCTAATTTCTAATATATATCGTGCCCTTTCGGTCACACTTATGCTACCTCTGGCATCAAGTAGATTAAAAAGATGCGAACATTTTAAGCAGTAGTCATAGGCAGGTAATGGTAAACTATTTCTAATTAGGTTTTTACATTCATCTTTAGATTGATTAAAAAAATCTTTTAGCATATTTATGTTAGCTATTTCAAAGTTATATTTAGAGAATTCATATTCTGTTCTGTGGTGAATATCAGAGTAATTTATTTTATCTGACCATTTTAGATCATAGACGCTGTCAACTTCTTGAAGATACATTGCAATTCTTTCTGTACCGTATGTAATTTCTACAGTAACAGGGTTCAGATCATAGCCACCAGCTTGTTGAAAATAAGTAAATTGAGTTATTTCCATTCCATCAAGCCAAACTTCCCATCCAAGTCCCCAAGCGCCAAGCGTAGGGGACTCCCAATCATCTTCTACAAATCTTATATCGTGTTTTTTGGTGTCGATTCCTAGATGGTTGAGGCTTTGCAAATAAAGATCTTGAATATTTTCTATAGACGGTTTAATTACAACTTGAAACTGATAATAGTGCTGCAATCTGTTCGGGTTCTCACCGTATCTACCATCTGTAGGTCTTCTACATGGTTCTACATATGCAGCCGACCATGGTGTTTTACCTAAGCATCTAAGGAAAGTTCCCGGGTGAAAAGTTCCTGCGCCTTTCTCTAGATCATACGGCTGAAGTATGACGCAGCCTTTGTCTGCCCAGAATGTTTGAAGATTTAGAATTAAATTTTGAAAATTCATAAAAACTAAATAATATCATTAAACTATATCTAATTCTATTTGATTTAACCTGTTTATTTCATTAATGCTCTTAATAGAGGACTTTTTGATTTGATCAATATTCTTTTTGGGTTTTTTTATATCAAAAAGGCCAAGATTGATATTCATAGGTTGAATTTTTTTGTTTTTTGTATCGGAGATATATTTTGTTAAACATCCCAGGGCACTTTTTGCAGGAAACACGAAAGGTTTCTGTTGTCGATACACTCTTGTGGAATTAATACCTGCAATTAAACCCATTGCCGAGGATTCACAGTATCCCTCAACACCAGTTATTTGTCCTGCAAAAAAGACTAAAGGCTCCTTCTCACTTTGCAGGGTCTCCATTATGACACCAGGTGAGTTTATGTAGGTGTTCCTATGAATACTTCCAAATCTTAAAAACTCTGCATTCTTTAGGGCAGGGATAATAGATAAAACTTCCTTTTGATTCTTGATCTTCATTTTAGTTTGAAATCCAACTATATTCCACATGCTTTCATGTAAGTTTTCTTTTCTTAATTGAACTACCGCATATGGTCTATTACCTGTTTTAGGATCAGTAAGACCAACAGGCTTCATTGGCCCAAACCTCAAAGTGTCCAAACCTCTTTCAGCCATCACTTCAATCGGCAAGCAGCCCTCGAAATAATTTGGCTTTTCAAAATTATGAAATTTGATTTTCTCAGATGCTATTAGCTTATTATGGAAATGTTCATATTGTTTTTGATTTAAAGGACAATTAATATAGTCTCCTTCACTGTCTTCGTACCTAGATGCTTTAAAATAATGATTAGAATCCAAGCTTTCAAGTGAAACTATTGGTGAAATTGAATCATAAAAAGATAAGTTTTCTTTCCCAATAAATTCCTCAATATTCTGTGAAAGACCCTCACTTGTCAGGGGGCCGCTAGAAATTATCAAGGGGTTAGATAACTTTTTAGGAATAGATACTACTTCTTCTTCTATAACTTCAACCAGCGGGTTCTTTTTAATTTTTTCTGATATAATATTTGAAAATTCTTCTCTATCAACAGCTAAAGCACCACCAGCGGGTAATTGACATTTGTATGCAGTCGAAACTATCAAGGAGTCAAGTTCCAACATTTCAAGCTTTAGTATTCCTGAAGCCTTTTCAGGTGAGGTTGATTTAAATGAGTTACTACAGACTAGCTCAGCTAATCCATTTGATTTATGGGCAGGGCTAAATTTACTTGGCTTCATTTCAAAAAGCCTGACTTTGATATTTTTCTTTGTTATTTGATAAGCTGCTTCACATCCTGCTAGCCCACCACCAATAATTACAATCCCATCAAAATCTTTTATCTTCAGGTCAGTTCCCCTATGAAAGAATTCTGAAAGGCTTCAATTTTAGTTACTTTTACAATCTCACCTATATATTCTTCACCAACATTTTTAACATAAACAGCTTTGTTTTGAGAAGTTCTTCCAAATAGCTCATTAGGATTATTCTTACTTTTGTTTTCTATTAGTACTTCATAGCTTTTATTTAACTGTTTTGTATTGTTTTCTAATGAAATTTCTCTTTGTCTCATTTGTAAATGATGAAGCCTATCTAGGGCAATATTGTCAGCAACATGATTAGTCATCTTTTCACCAGGTGTCCCAGGCCTAACCGAATATTTGAAAGAATATATAGTATCAAATTTAACATCTTCAACAAGTTGCATTGTTTCTTCAAAGTCTTTATCTGATTCATCTGAGAAGCCGACAATTATATCCGTAGATATGCTTAAATCAGGCATTGATTCTTTCAGCTTTGATATACACTCCCTATACCATTCTATACTGTAAGATCTGTTCATTTGTTTAAGTATTCTGTTTGAGCCTGATTGAACAGGTAAATGTAGTTGTCTGCATACTTTAGTATTCTTCTTCATTGAATTAATCATTTTAGAAGTTATATCTCTCGGAAAAGAGGTTGTAAACCTGATTCTCTCTAGGCCTTCTAATTCCTCAAGGTGATCTAATAAATTGTAAAATTTTTCACCCTCATATTTCCACGAATTTACTGTTTGGCCAATATAAGTTAACTCTTTAGCCCCTTGGTTTATTAGCAATCTTGACTCTTCTAATATTTCTTTTAAGGGTCTGTTTATTTCATTTCCTCTGACTGTTGGAACAATACAGTAAGCACATTTTTTGTTACATCCTTGTTGAATGGAGACAAAGCCATTAACCTTTCCGGGCTGATGATATGGGCTTACCTTGAATACTTCTTCAACGTCCATAGAAGTATTAATTCTTCTGTGGTTTGGAGATTGCTTAATATCAAAAACTAAATCCCGTAGTTTTGGAATTTCTCTGGGTCCCACAACAAAATCAAGATGTGGGATTTGTTTTATTAATTTTTTTCCATATAGCTGTGCAACGCAACCAGCCATCCCTATTACAAGATCAGGATTTTTAATTTTAAGTTTCTTGTATTTGCCAACAGCACTCACTGCTTTGTGGTCAGCCTTTTCACGAATTGCACAAGTATTTACAATTATTATATCTGCGTCCTCAGGGTCTTTTACTGGATTTGCCATTAATGAATTAATGATTCTATCTGAATCATACTCGTTCATTTGACATCCATAAGTCTCAATAAAAATAGATATTTTTTCCACTATCAAATTCTAACAATCTTTCTTTCATTATCAATAGCTACTTAATTATGATTGTTGACTAATAAATTTTAATTTAGTAAGCTTTTTAAGCAAAGGAGAACTACAATTTTAGATTGGACTAAAGATATTAACTCTAAACAATGGAAAACTTTTATTGCTGCATTCTTTGGGTGGACCTTAGATGCAATGGATTTATTGTTATATGTCTTTGCTTTTAGATTCATAGCACAAACTTTTGAAATTTCAGGACCACAAGCTGCATTACTGTTCAGTATTACTTTAGCTTCTTCAGCCTTAGGGGGTATGGTTTTTGGGGTAATCTCAGATTATGTCGGAAGAGTCAAAGCTCTAACTTACTCAATCTTAATATACTCTTTATTTACAATGCTTTCTGCTTTTGCTCCAGACATATTATTTTTTATAATATGCAGATTTTTGCTAGGACTAGGTATGGGCGGTGAGTGGGCCTCGGGTGAAATTCTAGTAGCAGAGAGCTGGCCAAAAGAGCATAGAGGAAAAGTTGTAGGTATGGTTCAAAGTGGTTGGGGATTTGGCTTTATTTTTGCTGCTATATTGGCAACTTTTGTTCTCCCAATAGATACTTTTAACCTTGATATGATTCCTTTTGTCACAACTGACTTTCCTGTTGAAAGTTGGCGTGTACTTTTTTTCTTGGGTGTAATTCCTGCATTCTTAGTTTTTTATGTTAGAAGAGTTTGTGAGGAGCCAGAGGTTTGGAAGAAGTCTGCTGAGGCAAGAATTCACACTAAGCAAGAGTTTACTTTTTTTGAAATTTTTAAATCTGACGAAATTAGACCAATGGTAATAAAAGCTACTCTGCTTACGAGCTTTTGCATGCTTTCCTATTGGGGTCTTAGTTATTTCGTCCCAAATTATTTAGCCAGCCCTATATCTGAAGGAGGAGCAGGGCTTGGTATTGTTAAGGGCTTTGGTTTTACAATACCCCTTAATATTGGAGCAATTTTAGGCTGTATCTCTTTCGGGCTAATTAGTGATAAGATAGGGAGGAAGACAACTTTTGGTTCATATCTAATTGTTGTGGCTCTTCTAGTTCCAGTTTTTGGGAACATTGTAAGTATTCAAGAATTTTTAGGGTTCATTTCCCTTGATGCATTGATACTAATTCTAGCACCTTTGTTAGGTTTCTTTGCCACTGGCTTTTATTCAGGCTTCGGTGCAATATTTGCTGAAATATTCCCTACCAGAGCCAGAGGGACTGCTCAGGGCTTTAGTTATAATGTTGGAAGAGGAGCATCGGCAATAGCTCCGCCATTATTTGCATTCGTAGCTGTAAGTTCCTTTGCCTTTTTGTTTAATGGTGAAATCATTGGTAATGGTAGAGCGTTAATGGTTGCTTCAATTTTTGCTATCTGTGCCTTTTTTGTTCTTCTCACGTTACCAGAAACAAAGGGTAAAGACTTAGAATAGTAAAATTGTATTTATTTTAAAATCACTTAGTATAGTTTGGAAATCCCTGTAAAAATAAAATGCTTTTTTTTCATTTGGTACGGCAATTGCCATGCTGAATATATATAACGCAGGGGAGGTATACAACATGCGTAATTTATTAATTTTTACTATGACTTTTATGCTATCTTTTAGTGGCTTAAATACATTCGCTAAAGATGGTACGTCTGAAATACCATTAACTTTTTCAGGCTACGTACACACAGCTACCACCTACAATATGGGTGATAACGAAGATGAGTCAAATAATTATCATACATTTAGCGATGATGATTTTACTATGACTCCTTCAGCTCAAATCGGGGTATCTAATGATTATTTTGTTATTGATGCTTTATTTGGTAGTTTAGCCGAAGATTTGAACGACACCGATGGAGAGTTCTTTCTTCACCAAGCATATGGGATTCTTCCAATTGGTCCTTGGACCGCAATGGTTGGACATTTCGATACAATGCTTGGAAACGAAGTCATCAATCCCGGAGATAATCCAAACATCACAAGAAGTTTCTTGTTCGGTTATACAATTAACTTCCAGAATACTGGTATTAGAGCTATGATTGAACCCGCAGTAGAGTTTATTGATGAACTTTATATCGGGGTAGGAAATGGCTGGGACACTATTTATGATGAAGGTGAAAACCAAGAGAAAACTTTTGAAGCAGCTTTTGGGTCAACTATAGGAAATGCATCTTTATTTGTTGCAATGAACTATGGTCAGGAAACTGATGAGCAAACAAGACAGACTTATACCGCTGTATTTGGTATGCCTATTTCTCCAACTCTATCTTTAACACTTAATGGTGTTATGGGGAAAGGTGAGGAAGAAGGAGCTTATACTTCTGTAGTTACGGGAGTTGCTGACGATGGAACATGGTACGGCATGGGTTCATACTTAACTTATGAACACGATAGTACAAAATCTGTAACAGTTAGATACGAATACTTAAAGGACCCAGGTGGATCTAGACTGGGATTCGCTAGTACTGACACTAATACTTGGACAGAACTCAATGATGACGCAGTTCTAGAAAGTTTTACCATTACACCTCAACTTTTAGTTGGTGATTACGGGACTTTAAGAGCCGAATACAGACTTGATAAGGCAAACCATCCAGTATTTCAAGTAATGGGCGGTGCAGCAGGCGATCAAGCACAAAATAAATCTCAAGAAACAGTATCGCTACAATACATAGTAGCTTTCTAAATTCCTTTATTTAAAGAGGCAGGAGAACTTTCTGCCTCTTTTTTTCTAGACAAATTGACATTTTTATTATTTAATAGAGAAAAGCATATTGCTTTATTCAACATTTAGTTAGGAGTACAAAAATGGAAGTTTTAGAAGCTATAGGGAAAAGAAGGAGTATTAGATTTTATAAGAGTTGGAAGAATGTCGAGGATTGGAAGATTCAAGTTATTCTTCAAGCTGCAAGGTATGCCTCATGCCAAGGTAATTGTAATTCAACAGAGGCAATTGTTATAGATAAAGCTACATATCCAAAAAAGAAGTGGAATGAGATTGTAGGTTGTGTTTCGGCATTCAATGAATTGCACTTACAAACAGCTCCAAAACTAGTAGTTTGGCTAACTAATTTAGATGGGTGGTATAAGGACTTAGTAAAATCCTTTGCGGTACTTTTTCCCTTAAGAGCTATCTCTGCTGCACAAGGATGGACTTATAAGCTATTAACTGAAACTACCTATCCTAGGTTGATGAGTTTTCCTAAAGATAAAACTGAAGATTTATTCAGAATTGAAGCTGGTCAAGCCATGGCACAATCAATGCTTGCAGCAACAGAGCTAGGATTAGGAACATGTTTGATAGCTACAGGGAGAAATCCAGAAGCTTGGCCAAAAGTATTAGGTCTACCAGAAAATGTAGTTCCTTTGTGGGCTATGACTGTAGGGTACCCTTTGGAAGACCCAGATCAGCGTCCAAGAAAAAGATTTGATAGATTGTTCCATTCTAATGAATATGGTAAGCCTCTAAAAGAAGATAAAGAAACAAGGACTATGTTGAAAGATGTGGGAATGATTTTAGATCCAAATCCAATTAGTGAAAGAGAAGAGGAGTTAAAAAATATTTGTAGATCTTTAGGGCTAACAGAAGAAATGCCTGATATGCCAAAAAATAAAATTAAAGAATTATATAAGAAAGATTCACCATATTACGATGAATTACCCAAGGACTTGTTAAAAGAAATGGTTAAAAAAGGAGTATAAGAGGGCTTTTCTTTGGGTCCAGCATAATCTTAGATATTTTAGGAATAAAATAAGTATCAATTCCCTTGATTAAGAGTTTTTTCTATATAAACTAAATGCTTATTATAAAATATGCCCCGATAGCTCAGTCGGTAGAGCAGAGGACTGAAAATCCTCGTGTCGGTGGTTCGATTCCGCCTCGGGGCATAGTTTCTAACTTATTGTAATATTTATACAAAATTGTATTATTATTTTTATGAATATAATTAATGTTTTTGGTTCTTTTCTTAAAGAAACTCGAAAAGGTAAAAAAGTTACTCAGGAACAGTTGGCTTTATCTCTAAATGTTTCAACGGTCTACGTTCATCAGCTTGAAACAGCTAAAGTAGATGCACCAGATAAAATTAAATGTAATATAATTGCTAGAACTTTAAATGTTGATTCAGATTTGGTATGGAATAAGGCAAAAGAGCAAAAATTGCTCAGATTCCTTAATAAGGAAAATATTGTAAATAATTTGGATGAGCCTATAACTTATTCTGAAAAACTATTACTAGATTTGTTTAGAAATTTATCCGATGAGGTTAGAAAGGATTTTATCGGAATGATCTATATGCTATTAAAATCAGATAAAAGAATTTCTGATGCGAAGGTTCTTTCCTCCATTGAGAAACTTTCTAAGACTGCGTGATGTATTTTTTTAAAAGATTTATCGTAATTGCTTTAATACAATTAATAATTTTTTCATTTATATTTACACTTTTTGTTTTTAGTTTTAATCAAAGAAGGGAAGTCAGCAAGATTCAGTCTAAGGCTTTAGCTTCTGTTATAGCAGAGCAGGCATCTAATTATTTTGAAGAAAATAATGGTAAGTTTTCATCAAATGAATTCTTTAGCTTTTTAGATAATAGAATTGGTGTAGAAAAGCTTACAAGTGCTTTTAATGTCAATCCTCCAGAGCTCTTAGCACTTTATTTTCGTTCTGATATATTAAGAGGGGTTGTTAATGCCGGAACAGATATAAATCTTATTAAAGATGATAATTCGCCTTTTAATAAATCTAATAAGTTCTTCTTTAACAATAAATATGTAGCAATTAAGCCCTTTTATGTTAATTCTTCTGAAAAACCTTATGGTGTCGTAAGAATAGAAACAAGTAACATTCCAATTCTTACAGAAGTTCTATATAACAATGGTATTTTTTATATGCTACTTTTTTTAATATTAAATAACCAAGCATTTCTTTTTTATTTATGGATGAGAAAGAAGAAATCTCTTGATATTGAAACTGGATATTTGAAAGAAAGTTCGCTTGGCTCTATTAAAATTATGCACAAATTATTGGGTGATATAATAGTAGATCATAGTGTTACCGATAGCGGAAAAAAGAATTCAAGTAATATTCTAAATATTGATGATAAAAAATGAGCTTTGTAAGACTTTTATTTATAACTTTTACATTCTTTTGTTTTGTTTCTTGTGAATCCTTGAAAAATAAACCGTCCCTTAATTTTTTGGGGCCTATTTTAGAAGTTGTAAATGATGATGGAAAGTTGAATTATACAGGTAGAGTCGTAAATAATTCAGGGAAAGAGATATCAACTGCTTTTCTTAGATATGTTGCAAGGAATAAAGATGGTAAAATTATTGAAGCAATAACGGTTCCCATAATTGGGAGCGAGGGTTCGGATATTTTAGAAGGTGAAGTTATTAATTTTGATTTTACTTTAAGAATCGAAACTAGAAATGTTCACAGTAAGCAAGTAACTTTGGATTACAGAGAATAAGTAAGTTAAGATATTTTTAAGGAGTCAGAAATGAGTCAATCGAAAATTAGAATATTAATAGCTAAGGCGGGATTGGATGGTCACGATAGGGGAGCAAAAATAATTACCAGAGCCCTCAGGGATGCAGGATTTGAAGTCATATATACTGGTCTCCACCAAACACCAGAGGAAATTGTTGAGGCTGCGCTTCAAGAGGATGTTGATGCAATAGGTATAAGCCTTCTGTCAGGCGCCCATAATTTTCTATTTCCAGAAATTATAAAAACCTTAAAAGCAAAGGGCCTTGAAGAGCTAGTTGTTTTTGGCGGTGGCATTATTCCAGATGAAGATATTGAGGGATTAAAAAAAATAGGAGTAAAAGAAATTTTTGGACCTGGAACCTCAACAACAGAAATGATTGAATGGATTAATGAAAATGTTCCAGAAAAACACTAATTTAGTTGCTTTTTAAGAATCTGGTTAAAAGTCCTATTAGCATAGCAGTCAAGACGATTCCACCTACCACTTTCAAGTAAAAACCTAAATCCGCGTGGGATACATTAGAGATTGCAAGACCGAATAACGTAAAAATAATTAGACATACAAAACCTGATCCAATATAATCTATTCTTAACATAATAAAATCCTTATAGAAATAATATAATATATCTTACAATGAAATTAAAGAAAGTAGTAACAATTTTTGGAGCAGGAAGTTGGGGCACTGCAATAGCAAAAAATATTTCAGAGAACGGCTATAAGGTTAAACTATGGGCCAAAGAGAAAGAAGTCGTAGATTCAATTAAAGAATTTAATGAGAATAAACTTTTTTTGCCTGGTATTGAGCTTTCAAGCTCTATAAGTCCTACAATGTCTTTAGATAAAGCACTCTTTGACTCGGATTTTCTGATTTTTTCAATTCCTACTCAATTTATTAGAACTTCTCTGCTTACCATGAAAGATATGATTGGTAGGGATTCGATTTTAATTAATACATCAAAGGGTATTGAGCAGTCAAGCATGAAGCCAATCTGCTCTATATTTAAGGAGATATTACCCAGAGCAAGTAAAAGATACGTTACTATATCAGGACCTAGTTTCGCTTATGATGTAGCAAGGAAATTGCCAACCTCTGTTACCTTGGCATCCTCTAATTCCTTACTTTTACCCGTAGCAATGAAAATATTTGAAAATCAAAATTTCAAGACCTATATAAGTAAAGATGTAATCGGTGTTGAACTTGGAGGCTCACTAAAGAATGTGATTGCAATTGGTGCTGGAATCCTTGATGGAATAAAGTCCAGCGAAAGCACTAAAGCAGCTTTTATAACAAGAGGTTTGAAAGAAATAAGAATATTATCAAAGTTTTTAGGAGCCAAAAACACAACCTTTATGGGATTATCAGGGATAGGTGACTTGATGTTGACGGCTTATGGAGAGCAAAGTAGGAATAGATCCCTAGGTTTTAACATTGGAAAAGGAAATAAGATTAAGAGTGTATTATCATCTACCAAAACAGTTGCAGAGGGTTTTTATACATCTAAAGCAATTTATGAATTGACCAAAAAGTATAAGATTCAATCCCCAATAATTGAATCAATTTATAGAATTTTGTATAAAAATTCTAATCCAAAAAATATTGTAAAAAACCTACTTAAAAATGATGGAATAGCAGATATTTAAGCTTCATTTTTTGGTTTAAGAATGTATAATTAAAGCAATCGATAACTGGGAGTTTTGCAATTTCACAAGATAAAAATATCAAGCCCACTGAAATTTTTGACGAGCTAAAAGATTCATATTTAAGTTACTCATTAAGCGTTATTATTGGTCGTGCTTTACCTGATGTAAGAGATGGTCTAAAGCCAGTTCATAGAAGACTTTTGTATGGAATGAAAGATTTAAGTTTGGACCATAATAAATCCTATAAGAAATCTGCTAGGGTAGTTGGGGACGTTATGGGTAAGTTTCATCCACATGGTGATTCAGCCTTATACGAAGCTCTTGTTAGAATGGCGCAAGACTTCTCTTTAAGATATCCACTTGTAGACGGTCAGGGCAACTTCGGTTCCATTGATGGCGACCCTGCAGCTGCAATGAGATATACTGAGGTAAAGCTGACTAAGCTCTCATCACAGATTTTAGATGATTTAGACAAAGATACCGTTGATTTTATAGAAAATTATGACGGATCATCTAAAGAGCCTAAAATCCTTCCATCTAAAATTCCCAATCTTCTTTTGAATGGGGCCTCGGGGATTGCAGTTGGTATGTCTACAAATATACCGCCCCATAACTGTACTGAGCTAATATCTGCAGTAATAGCACAAATTAAAAATCCTAATTTATCTATTGATGAAATAATTAAAATTATGCCAGGTCCTGATTTTCCTACTGGAGGCATTATACATGGTTCCAAGGATGTTATAAGGGAAGCCTATACTAACGGTAAGGGAATAATTAAGTTGCGTGGAATCGCAAACGTAGAAACAGAAACCAACAAGATTGTTATTACTGAAATCCCTTATCAAGTTAACAAGAGTAAATTAATAGAAAAAATAGCAAGTTTAGTCAGAGAAGAAAAAATAAAAGGAATCTCAGATATAAGAGATGAGTCAAACCGAGATGGAATAAGAATAGTGATTGACCCAAAAAGGGGCGAAGATCCAAACGTAATATTAAACAATATATTTTCTCTTACACCTTTAAGTACGTCTTTTGGGATAATATTGTTAGCCATTGATGATGGTAAACCTAGACTCTTAGGAATTAAAGAAATTAATAAGTGTTTTATTAACCATAGGTTTGAAATTATAACAAAAAGACTAATTTTCGAATTAAATAAATCTAAGGATAGATTGCATATCCTAGATGGATTTAAAATAGCTTTAGATAATCTAGACAAGACTATTAAGATAATTAGAGGTTCAAAGGAGCCAGTGGAGGCGAAACTTGCACTAATAAAGAAATTAAAAGTTTCTG
>Ga0315316_10000165_pt1 | contig 38218 bp, 32 predicted proteins | sample M160m3416metaG_FD_203702 | JGI IMG/M metagenome (GOLD analysis project Ga0315316, IMG submission 203702) | Ammonia-oxidizing marine archaeal communities from Monterey Bay, California, United States - M1 60m 3416 | ecosystem: Environmental > Aquatic > Marine > Intertidal zone | place: USA... | reverse complement strand
GCCCCCCACTACCAAAAATGGCCGGCACACCCGCCTTCATAAAGGCATTTTTTATCATATAACCGCCGCTGCAAACATTATTATCCGCATCACGATAATATACCATATCATCAGTGTCCATATACTCTAATTGTAGATTTATTTAATATTTAAATGAATTAGTTATTAACTAAGCAATTTAGACGTAAGTGCTAATAACATTGCACTAGCATGCAATACGATTGGATAGGCTACTTAGCTGGATTTTTCTATATTATATGTTACATTCCACAAATCTATACCCTTCGCAACGGCGAAACGAATAAACTTAACATTTACATGATAATATTACAACTATTAGGCGCAATTGGAATGACCATTTATGCAGTCCTAAATAATCTTTATCCTATTATTGTGCTTAATACAGCATCAACACTCTGTCTACTTAGCATCACCTACTATGCATATGCAAAGAAAGACTAAAGAGAATTTTATTTATGAGTTTTGGTTTTCCAATCAAACTTTTTCAAAGCGCGCGCCGGCGCATTAAAAATTTTTCTTTCTACTTTCGGCTTATTCTCTAAATAATATGCCACACAAGATCTCGCCCAGTCTGGATTCTTATAAAATATATCAAGATTGTAGTCTTTGTGAATATGTTGATAAATTAAACCTTCAAGGGCACCACCATTTGAATTATCTCTAAAAGCAAAAATACTCGCCTGATGTCTTTTACAAAATTCACGCTCAATAGCATAAAAAGCATTAATATCTTTTCCCGCACCATCCATAAAATCTTGTAAATGTTCATTTTTTAATATTTTTTGTGTAGGAAGATAATCCCAAAAATGTTTAAATGTATATTCCTTTTTCAATGTTTCAATAAACTTTTCTTGTTCATCTTCCTCCTCCTCTGCTGAATCAAGGTCGCGTACTGCAAAATAACTAATATCCATCAGTAATTATCTGAGTGAGTATATACATACCTAAGTATATCCTCTCTAAACTGGTTTAGATCATGTATTTGGTAGGCATTGTCTTCCAGTATCGTTTCAATTGTCTCTAAAAAAAAGTTAACATAATCTTCATGCGTAATTATTTTACCAGAAGCATTCTTCAAAGGTCCATTTGTATCACAGAGCGGTTTGTTAAGCCATGTGTATACATCAGGTCTATAAGCAATAGTCTTCTTACGAATATTATTTGTCCACATCTAAAATCTAGTGTTGAGATATTTTTAATTTGATTTGTGATACATTCTTTTGATATCAGGAAAGCGTTTTACCGGTCGTTGCTCCTTTATATATGTCATAATCAAGTTGACTTGTTCTTCATTGCCTATACATTCTTGTAGACACCGCGTAATAAATTTTAGTGTTAAAGGGGCGGATTGTTTTGTTTCATGAAAACGTAATTTTCCATCGGATATTTGAATGGTTGCAGTTCCTAAACCTTGCTCATCGGCGTAAGATAGTAAATTATCAGCTAATGTTGAACGCGTTGTGCGAAGAGCACGAATTTTCTCTAAATGTAGCCTGATCTGATTATCAGTTTGAACCCAACGTTTAATATCCTCCTTAAAATCCATATATGATATAATTGAAAATAAATTTACAATAATATCATAATTATTTACACTTAGTGGCGGCGGTTGCTGCGGTGGCGGCGGTTGCTGCGGTGGCGGCGGTTGCTGCGACGGCTGCGGCGGCTGCGGCGGCTGCGGCTGCGGCGTCCACCCTTGCGGTGGTGGCGGTGCTTGCGCTTGTGCTGCATGTGCTTCTGGGCGCGGTAAAGCGCGTACGGGACGAGAGCGCGGCGCAATTCAGCGACGAAACCTCCACGGCGGTGGCGGCGGCTACTGCGGCGGCGGTGCCGGCGGCTTCCACCGCGGTGACGCAAGCTCATGTGGTGACGGCGGTTGTGGCGAGTGCGGCAATAGCTCTTGCGCTTGCCACGGCGGGTCTTCTTGCAATGCTTTCTGAGAGCAGCAGTCGAACGGCATTTGCGGCCTTTGCCGGCGCAACGGGATCTATGGCGTCTAGTGGTCATTATATATATAACAAATATTTTATCTAGACAAGCATGTAAAATTAATCTAAATTATAAATTAATTTCACCTAAATCACTTTTTCCTAAAATTTAGCGACGGCGGCGACGGCGGGTATTACGCGCCTTGCGGCAGAAACGCCATTTTGATCCTGTTGCCCATTTGCAATTGGACATGGAACGGCAGACAGCCGGACCCTTCTTGTGGCATGGTGATGCGCGGCGGTGACGGCGGTAACTGCGGGCGGCACTACGCGTCCGGCGGCGATGGGTGCGCGTATGCACCCCTCCGCGCCGGCTGCGGCGGCTGCGGCGGCGGCGGTGACGATGGCGGCGGCTATGATGAGTCATTATATAATTAAGAGAGAAAATTCAAATCATAGTCTTTGATGTAAATTTATTACGAAGAAGTAGAATAAAAATGCCTAAAATTAATAAAAAACTAATAAATACAAAAGTGATAGAAAGATAAATATAAGGTGTGATCTCATGTAGTAACATATCAATTACTGGACGCATTAGAGATTTAAGTTCATGCTTTACATCATCTCGTTTCAAAAGTGTAAGACATTGTTGTATAATCGTCTCTTTTATCGTATCCATATCTTCAATACTAATATTATTTTACCTTTTATTTTGCGTGGTAATACCCACATAATTTTCTTTGATTGATTTATATCCATATGACAAAAATATACGATGCTAACCAGAGCTATCCATTCGAACAATTATCTTTAGCAAATCCTCACGGCATCCAAGGGGGAGCATTTTTTTCAAAATTATTATTAAATGAGGAACACCCCTGTCTATTCCAAACGCCTAAATGCTTTACAAAAAATGGTATTGTGCGAACTGGAAAAAAAACGTATTGCGATCTTGTAATTTTACCAACAAATGATACATTTTTAAATTTTCTCCAAGAGTTTGAAAAAAGGATTCAGCATCTTATTTACGAAAAACGTAATATTTGGTTCCATAATGAAATGGAAATGGAAAATATTGAATATTTCTTTAATCCTGTTCTACGCACTTATAAGAAAAAATACTTAATTAGGGCGTATGTGCAACAACCAAAACATATTAAAAATCTAAAATCAATACAGATTTACGACGAAAATGAAAATGTATTATCATTAAATGATGTTACTAAGGAAAATAAGATTATTTCTATTGTAGAAGGTTTAGGCATAAAATTCACCTCCTCAAGCTTTCATCTAGAGCTTTGTTTGCGGCAGGTTATGGTGTTGGAAGATAAACCACTATTTGAAAAATGTTTGATCCAAACAGCAAGAACACCCTTTATTACTGAACACCCAATTATCCCACTTATTGCAAAAAATACAAATGAAAAAAGTATCGATTTGACTAAGAAAGACAATAGTGAACAATCAGATGTTGACACGAGTGATTGTAAATTAAATTTAGAAAAGTCAGATACAAAAGAGGGGACCAAGGAAGAAGCAGAAGAGACACAAGCATTGGGTGGCGGAAATGATATTGGTGCTACCGAAAATTCTACTCTAGACAATGAAAATATTGAACTTGATATTGGTGAAAAAGAAGAATATATTAGTGAAGAAGAAGGAGATGTCGCAACCGACACGGAAGAGGAGGCGGAAGAGGAGGCGGAAGATAAGACAGAAGGAAAACAGGAAGAAGTGGCGGCGATGGCGAAAAAGGAGAAAGAACCAGAAAAAGCTGCAGAAACACCTCTGCAGCCCATTAAAGAGGAAGGGACTTTAGAAAAAAAGAATACTTTATGCGAGATAAAGCTTGAATTACCCCCTGACGAAAATCCTATTCATCTTAAAAAACCGATAGAAGTATATCGTGAAATCTATTCACATGCACTTCAAAAGGCAAGAGTGGCGCGGAAGCAGTATATACACGCTTTTTTAGAAGCAAAAAAAATCAAGAACGCATTCCTATCCTCAGAAATAGAAGACTCAGATGATGATTTAGATAATTTTGAAGAGATATTAGAGTAAAGACATTTCTTTTAGCAATATTAAATGATATTAATGAAAAAAATATTTTATCATTTAATTTTATAATGTCTCTCAACAAAATGATAAAAAAAATTACGACATCCCATGTAATTCTAGGATTGGCGGCTTTGGCGATATTATACGCTTTAACCAATTACTCCGGTGCGAAGGGCGGCAGTCTTGATGCTATGACCGCCAGCCAAGCCACATATCTTCCATATGAGAAAAGAAGGCCTGACGTTTCGGCTACCGGTCCCGCCTCATGCTGCGTGAACCAAGGTGGAAAACCACAGCCATCACGTCCTTTAGGACAGAATGAGGTTTTCGCAGGCGCAAAAGGATCCAAGACTAATACCTATGGATTGCCACCTAGCTGCGCGCGCCAACCGGTCGTTAACCCAAGAGACCTGTTGCCAAAAGATAGCAACTCCGAATGGGGCAGATTAAACCCACAAGGCGAGGGCGCCCTTCAGAACGTCAACCTCCTCCAAGCCGGACACCACATCGGTATCAACACTGTTGGACAGAGCCTCCGCAACGCCAATCTCCAAGTTCGCTCAGAACCACCGAACCCGCAAATGGCAGTCGGACCATGGAATAATTCCACAATCTCCCCAGATCTCTCCCGGCGCCCACTTGAGATCGGATGCGGACCTCGGTAAATTAAAACATATTCATATTTTAAAAATTATAAATTATGAATTTTATAGGCCTACTATATATGGAAAGACTAGATTGGTTTTCATATTTATTAATTATTTTCATAGCTGGCGTCGCTCTCAAAATATATTCAGAAGCCGAAATGTTTCATCTTAAATGTATTGTGTCAGATGTAGACGGGAATAAGTATTGCGTTCGCGAGAGAAATAAACTCCAACTGGCCGCTGATCTGTTAGCCCGAGTTACAACTAAACTCAAAAAACTTGTTGCACAAATGAAGAAGTTATACCCTGAACGAGAGAACGTACAGCGACTAGTCAAAAATTTTAATCCAAAAAAAGTAAGCGAAATATTACCAACTAGCTCATATACCGCATATTCAGAAAACAAAGGCGAAAAATTGGCTTTTTGTGTAACGACCACAAAAAAAGGCAATAAATTAATTGATGAAAATACACTTACATTTGTTGCAATTCATGAAATCGCCCATACAATGACCAAGTCTATTGGACATAAACCCGAATTTTGGCGTAATTTTAAATTTTTACTGCAAGAAGCCGTTAAAATGGGTCTCTATCACCCCGAAGACTATAAAAAACAAAACAAACACTATTGTGGCATGGATATCACTGATAATCCATACTTTGATGTTAACTAAAAAATTATACACCTGAAACATTCTTTCTCATTATCATCAAATAATTGCAAAGCGCGGCGATGCGATAGTCAGTTATAACAAATCGGAAGGGTAATGTATAGCTTTTTACTTTTCTTATTACCCGTCCCCAATCTCTCCGTCTCACCCACTGTTGCCTGATATCCCGTATCAGAAAACAATTCGCGAAATGCCTTCTCATAGTGCTTCGCATAAGTCGTATCAGATAATTCATAAATTTCCTGTTTCCCAGATTTATATTGTCCTACTAATGCACGAAAATTCTCCTTAAGCTGCCCGTGAAACTTTTCCTTTTCCTCTTCCCATTTAGCATCATAAACACGCCGTAATTCCTCCCAACAAGGGATATTAAAAGTATTTGCATCATTTTCCAAAAGAGGTTGCTGATCCATATTATGCTAAAGCGAGAGAAAAATAAATTAATTCCTAAATTTTGGTGTCATATGTTCAGACCTGTTGGCATAAAAGTGCTAGGAAAAGAAGAAGAACGCGGCGACACCATCGATCCCTTGAATTGGTGATACAGGGGTTTGCCGCTTGGCGCACGCTTATATATCTGGAAATTGAGATCTACACCACGTTCATCGTCACCAGATTGCGACACAAGTGTGAATATAGGCGGTATATGAGGAAAGTATGTATCGCAAGGAACATCAATATCAATATTTGTTAAGTAAATGGACTTCACCTTAGGATCTGCTAAAAACTGCTTATATATATTTGCTCCGCCAGCAATCCATACATCTGTATATCGTTTTTTTTCGCAAAATTTATGCAACGAAGGTATGCTGTTAAAATAATATACATCATCAACATACGTTTTTGTATCAGTGTTATTTGTTAGAACCAATGTATCCCTTTTAGGCAGGCAGGGAAGACGCTTATATGTGCTATTACCAACAACAACCGCATTATTACCATCGCCTATGGTTAAGTCCTTAAAATATTGTAAATCCTTTTTAAATCGCCAAGGTAATGTACCAGCCAAGCCAATACCCCGATTACGACAACGAGCAGCAATAATATTCAACATCTTGTATATAAATAATATCTCAGAAATATTTATATATATGTTACCATTTCTTAAACTTTGGCATAAAATAGGAGTCCATGAATTCAAACATATCTATATATTTTTAAATACCGACTGGAATAAGGGTCATGATATTACATTAGAAGGACTTCAAAATGCCGTCGAGCATAAGGAAAAAACAATCCTCACTACATTTCTGCATTTCACAGAACCCGAATTACATACAATACAAAGCCAAGATATCCCAGTTAGTATCATAGACTACCCAATCCACTTTGATGATACCATCGATACACTAAAACGAAAAATTATAGAAAAAACCAATCTTAAAATAGCCTTCCCAGAAATATACTTATTCGCTATCCAAAAAGTAAAATTAAATCCAGATGTCATCTACACACACCTCACACAAGACGGAGAGTTAATATTAACTAGAGCACGCCTTTTACAATACCTTCAAAATTTTGTTTCCTTTAATATAGACTCGTTTCACTCTCTTGAAGATCAAGAATTTACAAAAGCCGATATTCTACCCTTTACCGAAAAAATCGAAGACCTTAAATACACTTTGGGACAAAAATTCGTTATCCAAAAAAATTACCCATTTACAACAGACCCCTTTGATAAACTATTTATTGATCAAATACTTATAGATCATGCCAAAGAAATCACATCAACGGAAAATTCCAAATTACTTTTGCAATACCCCGCACCTATTGACTTTAATATATACATGTGCACGGCAAAAGAAGTGCTGCAATTTACAAAAAAGAAGGGTGTATCAGAAGATATTGTTACTCAACTATATTTCCCATTACTTGCCGTTAAAGATATAACTAACCTTTCCACTCTTAAAGAAAAAAAACAAGAACTACTAGAAACGAATAAGCAACTATTAGATAAAAACTTTCAAAAATATACTACTGATATTAATTTCTTCTACTCTACCTTTAATAACTCCCAAATACCTGTTTTCCCAATAACACAAGGAATTAAATTCATAAACTTTATAATACACCCCCTTAGTTCTATCAACTTACCACTAGACATTATCTTTAAACTAATCCATGCTACTCATCAAATACCATTCATTAAGATTAATAGAGGAAAACGAAGAGATAATATTTATCGCCTATATGCCCCCACGCATTCAGAAACTGGGCAAAAAATCCCCTTTCTTCCAAAGTCGGAAATCCTAAAATTCAAAAAACTCATAGGTATTCAAAAAAGCGTCTCCATGGCTATCAAAACACATACTAATAATTACATTTTTATCGAATTTTTCGATAATGGAGATCTACGGGTCAAATTTGAAGTTACAACAATACAAGATAATAGCGAAATCGAAAATATAATTAGACAGAATATAAATCCTATACTGGAAGAAATTCAAAAATATATGGCGCAAAGCGGGTATGTATACATAAAATTCAATAATTTACAAGAAACAAATATAGAAATTATAGATATGGTTTACCAATATTCAATAGCCGCCGGAAAAAAAGCACTAACTAAGACACTAACTTCTTTCAAAGATTGCATCGTTAGCGTTTTTAATATCGTTGCAGATAAAACGTCTATTGAACTTCAATTCAAAAGAGTGGCCTATTTTAATGAAATGGATAGCATCGATGCCTTTATCACAACACTCATAAAAAAAGATACACCCGCTGCCAACATTATTCAACAACTTAAAATCAATTACCAATTAGACGAAGAAGCCGCGCAACTAAAATACCTTACCTGGATGGATGAAAAACAGGTAGAACGCGGACGATTCGAGAATAAAAAAATTAAAATTCTTAATAACCCCGGCTTCCCATGCTATTTTACATTCGAGGATGATAGTGTTACAATCTCAATCACCGAGATCGATAATATATACTACCTACAAACTATACCCATCTATATCAATACACTCATAAGACTCTCCCAATATAAAAAAATCCTTAAAGGAGCACCACAAAAAGCATTCACAAAAATAATTAAAAGTATTTGTAATAAAAAAACAGGAGAAGTGCAACAGGTCTTCAGCGATATCAAGGCTGTGGCAGAAAAAGACATTAATGAACAAGATGGGTCACTAGCCTTTGTAGCTGGAGAAATTGTTTTTGAAGATAGTGTTGATGATGATATGTTATCTATGTTCGGCGGCGATGATGACGATGATGACGCCGAATATAGTGATGAGGAAGATGAAGACGACGAAGATGATCAAGGTGCCTTCGCAATACCTGCATCGCCAGATGCACCCGCGGCGGCACCTCCACCAGCAAAATCTGACTCGCCACGCGCAAACCCTGATTCAGAAAGTAGCGAAGAGTCATTGGAAGAAAAAAATATTGATGGAATAGGGCTCACAAATCCTAACTATTTTCAAAGAAAATTAGAAAGTAAAGACCCAATACTATACCTTAAAAAAAAACAAGGAAAATTTCATCAATACTCGCGCGCCTGTCCTGTCAATTTACGCCGACAACCCGTTATCCTAACAGACACACAATTTCAAGATGTCATTAAACAACAACCAAATGCTATCAAAAGGGCAATCAAATATGGATCCAGCGATAAAAAGAAGCACTGGTATATATGCCCCGAATATTGGTGCCTAAAAACAAATTTACCACTTTCAGAACAAGATCTCGAAGAGGCGAAACGAGAGAAAAAACAATTGTGTGGAGATAGCGACGACCCTTATAATAATATTATCCCCTTTAATGCACGTTCTATACCAAAAGGTAAATATATATATAGCTTCAAAAATGCACCCCAAATTATAAAAGGGCAATATAAAGTCACCGAATACCCCGGGTTTTTTATTAATAAACATCCACAACAAGACTTATGTATCCCTTGCTGCTTCAATGTCGCAAAAAGCGCAAAACAACACGCAGCCCGCGAAAAGTGTGGCGCCGAGATGTGGAGCCCAGGCGGCGCTGATCCAGCCGCCGCCGCGCCCAAATCATTTTCAAAGAGCAAAAAAGAATCAGATATCATCAAAGAAGGAAATAAATTTCCCATCGATGCAGGACATTGGGGATTTTTACCTCATAATGTTTATAATTTTTTAAATGTGACAAACACAGATAATATGTGCAATGTAGATGGCGATATATGTATCCTACGACAGGGTGTGCAATACAGCGAAACACAATCCTTTATAGCAACAATAGCGCAAATATATGGTGCAGAAAAAATTCCAACGATTCAAGAAATGAAACAAATTATTGTTGATGCTATTACCATTGATAGCTTTATTACATACCAAAATGGTACACTTGTAGAACTATTCAAAAATGATGAAATAGATAAATTAAAAGGAACTATCCCCCCAGAGTATAAAGATACAGAATTATTTGGAAAATTCTGGCAGGGTGGGAAGTCAAAAGCCCTAGGAAGACAATATCTACGCGAAATAGTCGGTGCCTTCGAAAATTTCAAACATTTTATGCAAGACCCCGATATACTAATTGATTACGAATATCTATGGGATATTATCTGCACACCTAATGAAAAACTATTTCCACATGGAATTAATCTTATTATTTTAAATATCCCCGATGATGATATGACTCAAAATATTGGAATTATCTGCCCTAGCAATCACTACTCCAATAACCTCTTCTCTGGAAAAAAATTAACAGCACTCATATTACATAGAAATAACTTCTATGAACCTGTATTTAAACGAACAAAAACATCAAAAAAAGAAATTAATATTGAAAAAAAATTCAGTTTGCAAGGATCAATGGGCGAACTCTTTCCATGGTCATTGCAACCAATAATTAGAAAAATTGGCAATATTATCAAGAAAATGTGCAAACCCAAACCGAGTATAGAAAATACCACCATGCAGATTGATCTCGGAGAAGGCAACAGATCAAAATTCCCCATTAGACCAAATATTTCTGCAAGCGCAATAATGAATAAACTTAAAAAAACAAAATACAAAGTAACAAAACAAATTGTTAATTTATATACAAAAACTATAGGATTTATTGTTAATGACGGAGAGAACTACGTTTATCTCCCTACACGACCCTCACCCATTGATATGAAATTGCCATATGAACTATCACAGGCCAGCACCTCTTGGTGGAATAACTATGAGACAACCAAGACAATGTTGCAAAATCTAAATCATGTAATCAAGCCAAAACTTCCATGTAAACCCATTTTTAAGATCGTTGATGACGGAAAAATTATAGGCATCCTCACACAATCCGATCAATTTGTACCAACACATCCACATACACTAGAAGATACACACGGGGATAAACTTAAACCATATTTTCTGAATGCAGATATCTTAGATGCCAATAAAAGAATATGGGAAAATAAAAAAGAAGATCCAGAGAGAATAGAGATGGTACAGCGTATCCGACTAGAAACCAATTTTTATAATTCTTTTAGAAATATGGTACGCATCCTTCTTAACCAATATATCGGACAACAGGCACGCAGTAATATAGAAGCTATAATTTATAATGATGAAATTTCATATTGGCATAAATTAGCTAGCATTATTGAGCATCTCAAAACACTAATGACACCACATTTGGATTTCGTAGATTATGGTCGGATGGGGAGAGACGTTCTCTCCATTTCTAAAATTAGCCTGTGTCTGAATATGAATAAAAAAACGTGCGCCGCAGATACCGCATGTCTCTCCGAAGAAGGCGGAAATTGTAAACTATTAATACCAGGAAAAAATCTACTAAGCAAAAATGATAACGAAGATATCTATTACGGGCGCATGGCCGACGAATTAATACGCTACGGAAATATCCGCTCCTTCGTATTTGAACCCAAAAAATTCATCGCCTTTCAAGATATCGGATACAATTTAAAAGATAACGAAATTCTATTACTAGAATCTATAATACTCGGAGATGAAGAAAATTTCTTTAAGAATCTTATTCCTATAGAAAAAAATAAATATGTAAAACACCCACAAACATTCTATTCAGCTCAACCAATAGATACAATTCCCTATTCAAATACCTTTATATTTAAGTAAATATACTAAGATTCGCTGTAAGAGCTTCCCAATCAAAAGAATTATTTGATACAAAAGTTGGCAATAGTAACGTTAACTTATTCTTATGCAAATTTTTAACTAGCGAATTTTGAGAATACTCAGCATAATAATAAGAAATCAAAAAATGACCATATGTTTTAATTACTAATTGCCTTTTCTCACTAACTATATTGCTACCTATAGCAATGATGTGCAGCCTACCATATGTTGCAAGCATCTGTATAATATCATCAAAACGTTCCTCTTCTAATACCTTCTTCTCATAATCACGGATCGCCAAGTCCTGTAACTTTGGATAATTTACAATACGAAATTGCTCCAAATCAAAATTAACTATAAACAGCTCCGATAAAAGGGGGCGAATATGAAAAGTGCTTGATTGAAGCGTAAAATAAATATTATAGAGATTATGAAGTTCAAACTCGCGTCCCGTGTATGGATTAGTCAGATTGCGCGGGCGACAGAAAAAATTCTGACTATGTAGCAAGGATTTATGCCAAAAAGTTGCTAGATCCGTCAACCTAAATGGATATTTTTTGGCGTTTTCAATTAATACAATTTTCTGGCATGTCGGAAAGACCGATAAATCATTACCATACATATCACGTTTTATCTCAATCAAGGGCGTTTTTCTCCATCGCCAATAACGTACTAACTTACGAATTAATTTCCTACATCGAGCCGCCTGAAAAAATATCTTTATTAATCTCTGTTTTTTTTCTATGTCAATAAATAAATTATTATAAATAGAATTATAGAATAATACATTGTCATTCTTTTCTAATAAATTAAAAATCATAAAATAGATCATATCAGAAGCATTTGCCCCCAAAATATTTTCTATAAAGTAAAGAATTCCTTGCATAATATTATTTATTATTATTTATTATTATTTTTTACCAAATTTACCACATAACACTATTAATAGTTCACAGCATCGGATGGTAAAGAGAATATATAATGTATAGCGCTGATAAGCAGGTACGCGATAAGGATAATACCGAGGACCCGTGTATTTACGAAATCTAAAATACATATTAATTAGTGTATCATGGAAAAAATAGTCTTCAAGCTGGGTAAGAAAACAATTATTATTATTAATAAACCAAGATTGTATTGTTATGGCTTGTATAAAGGTTATGGCGGCATATCGATATGGGTCCACTAGACATATCACAATAAATAAAGTATGTAATGAAAAAAATACATACTTAACAAACATTCATACTAATTATAGTAGATCTTTAACTTATTTCAGTAGATTTAAAACCCCGCATCATAGTCATCATCGTCGCCAAGATCCTCCACCTCGAGGAACTCTGTCGAGTTTGCAATCGCCATATTGGCAGTCGAACAAGTATCATTGGGATCTTCCATTCCCATAAAATCACCAATTGTCACCTTCTTAGCTGCTTCCTTATGCTCCAAGGAACGGGCTTTCGCAATATCTAATATGACTTGAAAACTATTGGTGCCAAAATAACCCTCTTGGCCACACATTACATTTGCCGAGATACCGCGCATATTGTCAAGCTCAGCATGCCGCGCCGCCCGCAAAAACATCTCCGGTGTTTCCTCAAAAGATGCCTTCGCCAAAGGACCGATATCATCATTATTAATCCCATGGCGAAAGATCGATACCATGGTTTTCGTCGCTGCTATGCGATCGCAAAGCAAATTAACATGATGATAATTAATGTATGTGCCATCAAATTCCAACACCTCTGATAACTCATTATAAATAGTAGCCCGCGCCGCCTCTATCCCCAACACACGATACGTCTCCTGAATATCATTGCTATATGTACGATTAATATCAATGTCCTCGAGCATCAATATGTCTTCCAAATTCGTCCCAATCGTATCCAAAACCCAGATCTCACGTGGCTCATAATTACCATCATGTAGGGTTAAATAATTAGGAATTTTGCGGATGGTCACCTTCGGGATCTTCTTGACACCTCGCAAAATAACATTCTTCAAAAGATTTTCTTGCAATGTCTTCAAACAATAAATCTCATCTGACTGATCCAATGTCTTCTTCTTACCCTTCGTCAAAGGTTGCGTTAGCCGAATGCGCATTACTAAACTATCCGAATTGGTATCTGTATAGATACACTGAAGTTGCCCCTTATAACTATGTTTCAAAGCATAATGTATATCACTCATAGATATATTCTTGTCCAACATCGCACTACGATCAAACTCAAAACGAATAATCCATTTTGAACGAATACCCTTCTTCGTTGTCTCCTCCTCGGCACCACATTCTTCAAGCATAGTCTGGAATTCCTTATACTCAGTCATTAACACCTTATCCGTTTCAATAAGAGTATTCAAGTCATCAGGATCAAAGCAAATTGACACACTACTAGTCACATCTTGCAAACTGGTTAACTCAAGCAAATACATCTGCTCCTGCGCCTTTAATCGATCCTCTTGCTCATCCTCCTTAAGAAAGATAGTAGTTGAAGGCTTTTTAGGATGTGCAGACAAGGATAGGATTTCCTCAATACGTGGCACACCGCGCGTCACATTAGACTTAGAAGCTACCCCAGCAAAATGAAATGTATTAAGCGTCATCTGAGTCGTTGGCTCACCAATACTTTGCGCCGCAATAATACCCGCCATCTCGCCCGGACTAACGATGGATTTCTTATATTGTAAAATAATTGTTTCCATTAGAAGAGTTAATGCATTTCTATTAAAATGCCGCACGATCAATAACTCTTTCGGGGAAAGATGATACTTATATGCAAGTTTAAAGAGCGCCGTGGGTCGCACATAACGTTGGGATAAAGACGCAAGCGTTTTATCCAACATATTATACAACTCCATAGGCGTAACATCTACCAATGAATTATTCTGTAAATTAAACTGAAATTGAATATTATTAATAATACGTTTAAAATTTACAGGAATATGAATGCGTGTATCATTACTATTATGAAATACATTTTCTACTAACAATTGGCGACCCTTAATCATGTCAGCAATAACAGCCTTCGTGCGCGTCACCAATTCACGTTTTTGCTTTTTCATACGCGAAATCGCTTCACGCGTGAAATTTGACTTAAACGTACTACTGCGTAAATCAAAAGGTAATTGATAATGAGCATATATCTCTTCCAATGTCAGTTTACTTAATGGTAATGCCTGACTCTCTACCTTTGTCGTCTCAATACCATCATCCCCATACTCAAATTGCACCACTTTATTTTTATTATTCCGCACTGTCATATCATACTTAATGTTCAAATCCTCCAAGCCCTTAATCAAACGACGCTGAATATACCCCGTTTGTGAGGTCTTGACAGCTGTATCAATCAAACCCACGCGCCCACCCATAGCATGGAAATACAACTCAAAAGGATTCAACCCCTCAATAAATGAGTTTTCAACAAATCCACGCGACTCAGGTGAATCATCATACTTCGTAAAATGTGGCAACGTACGATTACTGAAACCATACGGAATTCGCTTTCCATCAACATTTTGTTGACCCAAACAAGAAATCATTTGCGCAATATTGATATTATTGCCCTTAGAACCAGCATTTACCATTGTTACAAAACGATTATCCCTTGATAAACTTTTGCGCCCTATCTTCCCCGCCTCTTCTTGGGCCTTATTTAAAATTGCATTTACTTTCGTCTCAAATTCCTCCTCATTCGTCTTTCCTGTATTGTTTTCAAATACACCCAGCTGGATTTGGTCAAGCAAATTTTTAACATCCTGCTTCTTCGCCGTAATTGCTGTAGCAATCTCCTCGTTTGTCTTACTATCAGCAATCAAATCACTAATGCCAACACTATAAGAACTTATCATCATATAATAATTCACTATGTTCTGCAAATTATCAATGAAATCGGCCGATGAGTTAAACCCAAAATCATTAAATATACTCTGAATCAAACCCTTTGATGTGGCACCAAGAACACCTTTGTCTATTTGACCACGCATATACTTTCCATCACGTATCTCTATTATATTATTTGTTGTCTTCCGATCATCATCATCATCATACGACTTATTGGGAAACTTCGCCGACATAGGAGGCAAAATTTGAGATAAAATATTAAAATTTGAAATCCGTTTTTTACTACCATCAAATACACCATCCTTGATATTATCAAAACGCATCAATAAATTCATAGCTGTTCGCGGAGAAAATGTCATCCCCGGGCGCGTAAAGCGATAAATACCCAGCAATGAGTCCTGAAAAATCCCTATAATAGACTGATTATTCGCAGGACTAATAATTTGTCGAGGAACACTAGCCAAATTTAATAACTCCGCCTTTGCCTCATCATTCTGCGCAGCATGCATATTCATCTCATCGCCATCAAAATCAGCATTATATGGTTTTGTCACACCAACATTCAACCGAAAAGTATTGCCCTGTTTCAAAATTCGCGCTATATGACACATCATACTCATTTTATGCAGTGAAGGTTGTCGATTGAATAGCACCGGATCACCATCCAGAAGATGACGATGTACAATGTCCCCTAACATAATATCAAGCGATGCGCGATCTACATAGCGCAGAGAAATACTCTCGCCAGATTTTCGCTCCAATATTTTGGCACCCGGATGCACCTCCGGACCATTTAACACTAACCTTGTTAGATATTTTTTATTTCTCTCATTTACCACTACAGGATAAGTAATGTTTTTCGCAATTGCCAAAGGAACGCCAAGCTCACGAATACCAATGTTTGCATCTGGAGTAATAACACTACGCGCCGAAAAATCAACACGTTTCCCCATCAGATTACCGCGCACTCGACCACCCTTACCAACCAACCGCTCCTTCATGGATTTCAAAGCACGCCCCGTTCTTTGCGCAACAGGCGCACAACCCGGAATATGATTATCAATCATCGTCGCACAATAATATTGCAATACTGTCGTCCAATCATCAATGACTTTGGCATTTGCATCCTGTTGCATCTTCTCCGTCAATGTCTTATTTGCCTTAATAATATTCACAATAATATGCGAAATATCATCTTCACTCCTCTGTTGCGCATCATGTTTTACCGAAGGACGCACCGCAGGCGGCGGAACAGGCAACACTTGGCAAATCATCCAGTCAGGACGCGACCACAGAGGACTAAAACCCATAAACGTAACATCTTCATCAGATATACGCCGAAAGAGTTTTAATACCTGTTCACAAGTCAACTTCATGGTCAGTTTATCTTTGACATTACCCTCATCATCCTTTATACCTTCAATGTTTGCCCATTCTGCAAATAGTGTAGCTAATCCCTCCTTGTGAATTTTCTTTGGTTGTTTGCACCCGCAACCATCTTCACAATCCTCACCACAACGAGAAATTTTACTAGCCAGACTAAAGACATATTGCCAGCGCTTCGAAGCCTTCATGTCTAGCGCATGACTATATTTCTTTTTGTCTATCAATAATTTACTACATTTAATGCAGATACAACGACAGACCTTTAATATGGTGTTCAAATACTGAATGAAGAAGACAGGGCGCGCTAATTCAATATGTCCAAAATATCCGGGCGTTTGCATATAATTCAAACCATCAGTCGGACAGATAAGACCGGGGTCTAATACACCCATGCGTGGATCAAATAATCCACCTATTACTGGTCGATCATTTATATATGTATCACGGGAAGTCACTTGCGCAACAGAAGTTTTCCTTATTTCTTCAGGCGACAAGAGACTAAACTGGACTCCAATGATTTTTGCCGCATTAATATCGTCATGCCGGTTAGTTCTATGCATTCTTATATTTCTATAATATTATTTAGATTGTTTTCAATTTTATAAAATAATATAAAAAAATATAAAATAATAGGCATAATACATATTATGGAAGACATACCCCATACGCCTAAAAAGAGGTACAATCTTCGTAAAAGATCCAAAAAAAAACAAATAGTAAGTTCAGATTCTGAACCTTCTGACGATGATGATAGTGATTATATACCTGGATGCTCAGATGATGATATAATCACATCAGAAGCAGAAGAATTCAATGTGAGAGAATGGCAACGTTTTGTCGGGAAACTATTTCCTTCGCGGGCAACAAATCAACGTCTCCGAGCTCTAGACGAATTAGACAAGTATAAGGGTAAGTCTAGGAGTAAAGCGCGAAATACAATGAGAGAAAAGAAGGAGGCAGAAGAAGACAAAGACTATGAAACAGATGCTAGCGAAGATATTACTGAAGACTCCGAATATATCGACGAGGACTTACTAGATGAATTACAAAATGGTAACATGAAGGTAAATGTTATTTTCACTGTTGCAGAGAACCCCGACGCGGAGTATTATGGGGATGATGAAGATTTATATTATGAAGACGTTGAAGAAAGCGAACCAGAAGAAAAACCCAAAAAGAAGAAAAAAACAAAAAAAACAAAAAAAACAAAAAAAAGTAAACAGAAAGGAAAAAAAGAAGAAGAAGGAGAAGACGAAGACGAAAACGAAGAAGACATTAGCGAGGAAACATTGTTATCTGAACTAAAAACACTTATGACTGAAAGAAAAAAGGAAGGAAAAGATGCCATGGTTAAAAAACTTGAAGGGCTCGTTGCCGAACAAACAAAAGTAAAGGAAAAAGCAGAGAAAAAGGCCAATTCTAAAAAGAAAAGAGAAAATTCAAAGGAATTTAGAAAATTATTATATGCCAAAAATGCTATGTGCGATCTAAAGTATTTTCGTGATCTACCCGTCAAAAAACAAGGCTTAATTATTCAACAAATGCGGGAAATTAAAAAACACTCCCAACTCGCCAAACCATATCGCATGTCACTTTTGGAAACTGATATCCCTGAAGAATATAAGGTTACTGCATTTAACAAAATTAATATTTTAACACAAATGGATCGTGCTTCAGGTGAGTATTACAAAATTAAACAATGGGTTGACACATTTATGCAAATTCCTTTTGGAAAACATGATGGGTTACCAATTACAATGAATGATGGAGAACAAAAATGCGAGGAATTTATGACAAAAGCACATGAAACATTAGAAGGCGCTGTATATGGACTAGATGATGCAAAAATCCAAATTATGCAAATGATCGGACAATGGATCAGTAATCCAAATTCTGTTGGGACAGCAATTGCTATCCATGGACCCATGGGAACCGGGAAAACAACGCTTGTGAAAGAAGGTATCAGCAAAGTACTCAACCGACCCTTTTCCTTTCTCGCATTAGGAGGCGCTACCGATAGTAGCTTTCTAGAAGGACATTCATATACCTATGAGGGGAGTGTCTGGGGACGCATTGTAGAGATTCTAATTAAAAGTAAATGCATGAACCCAGTTATCTATTTTGATGAACTTGATAAAATTAGTGATACGCCAAAAGGGGAAGAAATTGTAGGAATTTTAACACATCTTACAGATACAACGCAAAATTCACAATTTCATGATAAATATTTTTCCGGAATAGACTTCGATCTAAGCAAGGCATTATTTATTTTTAGTTATAACGATGAAAAGAAGGTGAATCCTATTCTACGAGATAGAATGTATAGAATAGAAACCAAAGGGTATGATAAAAAACAGAAAACAACTATCGCCAAGCAATACCTTGTACCCGCTATAGAAAAAAACATAAATTTTGAAGCTGGCAAAATTATAATCCCCGACAACACACTTCATTATATAATTGAAAAGTATACAGCACAAGAAAAAGGCGTTCGAAACCTAAAACGCTGTTTAGAAATAATTTATAGCAAACTGAACCTATTCCGACTCATGAAACCCGATCATAATCTATTCAATAATAAAATGAAAACGCTCAAACTAGAATATCCATTCAATGTAACAACTGCCATTGTAGATAAACTAATTACGCGTAAAGAAAATGGAGATATCCCTTTTGGACTCTATATGTAGTATACACGCGGTTCAACGCGAATGTCCATATCATACAAATTATCATTATGCAAACAACGCAGCGACAACATATGGTCTTCAGTATCCAACCTCTCAAAACAATCGTATATATTATTTTCTTTTAAAAAGTATTCTATTCTGTTTAAAACTTTTCCTTTCTCAATACGAATATACATATTGGCTAAGCCTAACGTGGAGAGAAATAAAAAAATAATGTAAAGTCGAAATTTTGACATACATTATTATAAAAATTCTTTTTAAATAAAGGCTTATAATTGCACTTCTTCAGATAAATTACCTGATCGCTGCATTTCAGGGATTTTCATCATTTCTGACTTTTTAATCTGCACCTTTGCTCGCAATTGCTCAATCTCCGCTTGCAACTGCTTCACATTTCGATCTCCAGTGACTCGATTCCAAAGCCAGAGTAAAACTACCATCACTGCAACAACAAATGCTGTAATATAAGCGACAACAAATGCTGCATGCGAAAACCACGCGCTGATACAAATGGGGCTCCCCATGGTAAATAGAGAGGTGAAAAACCCAGATACTCCAGCGGGAGCACAATTATTACTATAAAAACGCGCTGATGACCAGGCCGCCCATCCGATGCCTGTTTGCCAGGCTAACCAAAGCGCCGCCATATTCAAGAAAGGTAAACAAACAACCGAAAGCGCTGTAAGCCAATTCCATAGGGATACAAGGAGAGGAAGCATAATTAATATTAGCAGTATCAAATTAGCTTATTATAAATCAATTTAAATAATATTAAATAAAATTAATATTATTGCATGAAGGAAGACCATATCCAAAATTTAATAAGTCTCAAAATATCCTTAGAAAATGATATTCAAGGTATGGAATATACACTGGAGATTAGAAAGACTGAAGTTAAATTTCTTACTGAATTACTCAAAGAACATTGTAATCACAAATGGGTTAATGATATGATAGATATAGATCCTGATACAAGTATGCATATATCCTATTGCGAAAAATGTGAGTCACAATCGACCAGTTAAATTCTCTTTCCACGTTTTTTCCGCTACATGATAACATGTAGATCTTGATAAATGTTGTCCACAATGACAACATTGTTTTCCGACTATTTTGTGATATCGACATTCAAAAAATCTTGAATTGCCACCTGTATGCAAACGAAATGGTATTTTACACTTACCGCAAGTTCTCCATTTCGGTTCTTTAATAATAGTATCGTATGACCAAAACCACCAACACATATATACTATTAATAAAATTGAATACAAAAAGAATTAATATGAGTCTATAGAAAAACATGGCAAACCCTAATGAAAAAATCCCATATTTCAAACCTATATTGTCGGGGCGTCTACCCAATTTTGGCGATCACAATACAAAAGTTGCCTCCAATATTGAATGGGAAACCGGCGACCCATTAGAGTTTGGGCTTTTAATTATTACCGCCAACGGGATGTTGGATCCAAATCCCTACACAACTAGCCAATCCTTAACTTCACTTCGCTTTAGTATTACAACTGGCAAAGTGATAACAAAAGAAGGTAAAAAATATTATGAAGTATATCCAGAACTTTATGATTATGAACAGGCACGTATCCTTGCTTCTGCATTTAAAATGATTAAACGCAGCGATCATATCAGCAAAGAGTTTTGCGAGAAGAAAACACCCACTACTTCACTTGATCGGGGTCAGCTGCACCCCTTCCACGCTACCCAGCTGAAATTTCCAAATGGAATATAAATTATCAAAAGTTATAAGTTTTTTAATAATTTAGAAATAGTCAACGCCACCACACTTGGTGCGGTTTCCGCCACGTTGGTTGATGTAGTCCATCTGCGATTTGGTGATGCAGGCGCAACCAGTGCTCGAGCTCACCGAAGATCCGCAGCATTCGGGCTTGAATTCATTGTCAGCCCACATAAACATTTGCCCCTCTTTAAGTGGCACGGCAGTTCCCTTGTAGGTGTTATGCTGCTGTTTTCTCCATGGAATAGAAGGTCCACGTTTTTGCTTGCGGGTTTCCCAGCTGCCATATACACCATCGCCCATGCGGTAGTTCACTGGCGCTCCCATATTTTCAAATCCTTCCTTCTTCTTAATTCCTACTTTGATGTTATCACACTTGGCGCAACTGCAGAGCAGGTGTCCACCAATAAAGAGACCAATGAGGACAGCCACAACACAGCAAAGATTAATTTTAATACCAGCTACTTTCATTTCTATACATATTTCACAGATAAAAAATTAAACATGGGGAAATAAAAGATATGGACCCTCAAGGAGCGATTCAACAGCAGCGTTATAATCATAAAATTTAGTATCATGAATCATGAAATATTTGGAATCGGTAATGAGATGATATAGCTCATTGGCAGAGAATGGAGTAGTCCTTCTAGTATCCAGAGATGTCATATTGCCTAAATTATGATCAATAAAGCATATATTTGGACCACCTCTTATCCGCACCCCATCAAAAACTAATTCTTTCAGCCCATAAACATCACGTCCATCTATTTTGACAATGCCTAAAACTCTCTCCCCATTTTTTAATATATCACCCACATGAACCTTATCAATTGATATTGAAGCACCGCCCATTAACTCTATCGGTGTATTTTTTACAAATCCACTATTTAAGTGTTTATGCATATCCTCACGCGTTGGGTCTTTGGGCAAATAATTTTTAGCCTTTTTACTTATTATTTGCCAGTCTTGGTTATTTACTTCATCCCAATCGGAAAATATAATGCTATCAATGTTGATAATACCAGTTGTTGTATTCAAGCAATATAAGTGAGATTCGCAGTTAGGAATTCGTATGCTATCAGGATGATCTTTCACAGAGATATATCTGTTATTTACTAAAATTTTATGATATCCTGAAACTACTATTCCATGATGAGAGAAAAGAAACTCATGATCACTTGCTAGTTTTAATAACGCTGTGACCCTCCCACCATCGTGCATAATATCACCAATCCTAATATCTTTTATGAATTTTTTTCCATTTTTGAGAGCGATTTCAGTATCACCTGCAAAACATGTGGTTGTGGGAACCTTATCAAGTGTTAATTTGTATATCTTATTTGTCCAGTATGCTATGATAGCTGCCATGGTGCCGAGAAAGATGAAAATAGCAGTCATGACGATGGCTATAGGCCAATCCCAAGGAAAGATCCACATGATAACTATCATTGCTACCATAATAATAATTACAATAATTAGCAGCTCGACGAAAGCTCCTAGCATGGCTTTAGATGTATCATAAATTGCTAGTAATAGCATCAGACCTGTTGTGAGAATCCCTGCCGTTTTTCCAAAAATATCTTTAGTCTTAACAAACATTTGTGTTACTGGAACCAGCATATTGGATAATCTATTAAAAATACGCTTTGTCATATCTTGAATATCAGTACGTATCGTGTTGAATATCTTTCTTGCTTGATCAATCGTTTTATGTGTAAGATTAGAACTCTCTGACATTTGGTGGTGGGCATAAAGGGCAGGATTGGTGGTGGTACCTACTACTTGTTTCAAATCATTATTCAAACATTCATTGTAATTCTGGGACGTATAATTCAATATTTCTGATAGCGAACCATGTGGGAACGAATGAATAACACCCGCAAACGGCATGAGAATAGGATTGCAACGATGATTAATCCATTCTTTTTTATAATAAGCCATGTTATTCAAAAAATAGTGATATGCCAAAATACTTATTAATACTAAAGCGACGATTGTTGTAAAGACAACAGAGCCACCATATTTATCTAAATATTGTTGGGTAAATCCTATTTTTCTATAATATAATTTTGCAATTGTATCCTTGAAAGAAGTTTGACTATTACTCATATATAGTAAATGGATAATAATCAATAGCATTTAATTCCCATCTTCCCAATCCCAGAACATATATTCACCTACCGGAATAAGATGATCATCAGTAATCAAGCAACACATTTCTGATGTATATTCCTTAGTACGCTCCGCCTCCAATAACTCCTCGACTGGAATAAACTTACCTGTTCTTTTATCTTGCACCATATGCGAACCTGTTACAAAGATATCGCACTGCATTTGTTTCGAATAAATTTTATAGTATGGATTTTCTTTACAACCTGCCAATTGCATTGTACCCAAAACAATGCTTCCATTTTCTAAAATATCCCCTACCTTAATTTCACACATTCTCTTAACTTCAAAATTCTTAAGTTGTACACGTGTACTGGGATGGAAACAAAGAAAACGTATTGTCTCTCCAACGGGTCCAGCCCATATCCCGGTGCCAGTTTTCACCATACCATCTAGCATAAATAAGAGCACCGCCATTACACCCATTATCTTAGATCCTAAATCTTTTAGTTTAATTATCAACTTTAATACTTCAGTAATAATATTCATGAAAATACCTATAATTTTCTTAACAACCTGTTCTACCATATTTCTTACATATGCAAAAACCTTGCGGACCATATCCAAACCACTAGTAACATCTGAGCCTATACTATTCACTAAAGATGATGAATAGTGGATTGGTGCCATCAAACTGCCCATTGCACTTTTTTGTTGGGTTTGAACACATGAAGAATGATTTTGTGATGCTGTCGTTCCATCAGGTCCTAACATGCCTGCAAAAGGCATAACCATCGGATTACACCGATGTTTGGGCCAATTGTGTTTTATTTGTCGAGAAGCAGCCACAAATACTCCTGATAGATACATCCCAATAAAAAATAATATAATCAAAAATGAAAAAAATATATCAGAAAACTTCATATTAAATTATATTCCTATTATATTTATCGCTTTCTAAATTTCCTCGTTCGCCGCACACGTCTCTTATGCCGGCGTCTTTTTTTTCTCGTTCTACGCCTCCCACCTGTCCTACGATTACGTTTTTTATTCTTTCTATGATGACTTTTACGGCGACGCTGCTTCCGTCTCCCACCACGTTGCGTGCCAAAAGTCTCTAAAGCAAAACGCTTTAAATGTTCCGTATCACGCGGACTATTATACTCTTTATCTAAAGCACCACCTGACTTTAAACGAAGTATCGTGGGAAATCCTTGGACTTCTTTGTGCACTTCGGGCGAGAGGTGCTTCATCGACTCTGAATCAACATGTGCAATTAACCCTTTCTTACTTTCGGTCTTCATTTGCTCAATAAATGGCTTCCATTCTTTTTTCAACGCTTTACAATGTCCACACCACTCGGCGGAATATAAAACCATACAGGGTTGACTCTTTATTGCCTCGTTGAATTTGTCCGCCGATGGCTTATCTACCACATTAATGACAAGGATCTTTGAATTTGAGATGTGTACCATTATATTATAGACATCGAAAAACTTTTATAGCTACTTTATATAGATGTTGCGTGAAACGACTATCATAATGGTATTTTTAGCTGGATTATTATTTTGCCTGTTTTTTAAAAGCAAAGATGTATGGGGGCATAAGGAAGGATTTGCCAATAAAAACTGCCCAAATCTATTAATGCAAAAAGGTAACCAACTCCTGCTTTTCAATAACACAAAAGCACGCATACCGGGAATTAATCCGGTTCGATTCAACAATTTAGAAGAATATATCGAATTCACCAAGTGGCAGCGCCGCCTCGGAATCCGGTGCCCAATTCTCTATTTCCAACAGACTTATGATACACAAAATAATTTGGGGTGGCGGCCCATGCATTCGCCAACCTCACCCATGAGTGGCGCGCTACCCGGTATGCCACCGCGCCCACCACTCGCCTCGCCACTTATTGATGCCAATCGGCTAGACCCACCATACAATGCCGGAGATTATCCCGGTTATGACCCCGATAACCAATATATTGGTGTTAAGACTCCTTTAGATAAAATATATAATCAACCCGATGAGAGAAACGCGATGCAGACGGGATGGGAATCCAAACACTCAAAGCAAGGGCAATATTTTAAGCAACGCCGCGCCAGAATGGAAGGGCGAGGTGTTGAGGTAGTCAATGAAGGACAAAATTATGGAGGCGATTTTGCCGCATACAACGCACAAAAAGATGCCGATGCTCAACACACCAGCAAATCTAAGGCTGCGTAACTTTCAAGAGAGAAGATATATTCGAACCACACGTTAGCTCTTTTCTTAATAATTTTCCACCCTTCCTTTCTATTATCTCCCCACCACCAAAACCGACCATTTCTCCTTTATCGCCAACAATATGTACCACTACACCTTCCTCAATAGCTAGGATCTTTTCCTTAGGATTTCGTAAAAGATACTGGTTTAATCGAGAACCCAATCCATCATAATAATGCACATTGATATAAAATGGTATCAAATCCAAACTTTTAAAAGAACGTAAATTCATGATAGGAATCGATCGCGAAGTGTGCAATGTTGGATTACAAGCAACAACGCCCGATGAACAACCTATATAAGGAACACCCGCAAAGACGGCAGTTCTAATGGCATCAATTAGATCATGACGCGCTAGCTCGTGAAGAAGTTTAAAAGCATTACCTCCCGCAATAAATATACACTCCGCGCGCAGAATTTCCGCTTGCTTATCATATGAATTCGTATAATTATCAATCGACACCACCTTAATCCCCAACGGCTTAAAAATCTCCTTTTCCACAATCTTAGAATACTTTTTAGGATCCTTCGGAACTCCTAGAGGCGCGACATTAGCGCCCGCATAAGGAATAAAAAGAACACGTTTTACCTTAAATGACTTTAAAAACTTAGCTATATTCGACCGGCAATGATTAAAATACGTTTCCTTGCCAAATACTTTTTCCTTAGAATTTGAGACTAGTAATAAATTGCGCGTACGTTTTTTCGGGGGGATGCTAATTGTTTTGTAAAATAAATAGCGATTGATAGCATATCGTATTTGCGTATGGAAGAGTAAGCTTATAATTATCAAAACTAAAAAAATAATTAGCGCAGTTTTGAAATCCATATATATAAATAAGCAGATAAAACTATGGGAAGAAAGGATTACCGCTTAAGTCACAGGCTGCACCCCATGTTTTTGTGGTGCTCGTAAACGGATTTACGTAGTCTCGAACTTGACCATTACTTATGTAACCCTCATCACGTCTCTCGGCGTATATAACATAGTTCACGACGATATCAGGTGTTCCAGCAGGATCTGCCATAATCTTTATTTGTGTATTACTTACGTCAAAACCTACAATACTTGTTTGTGTAATGAATGCCTGAACACGTGTCCATTGGGGGTCGTCTTGGAGAATCATTACATTGCTGCCATTTGGAGGTATGACATTATTCCATATACCTGCATTTGTCACATTTATCATGGGATTTTGAAACATCGCATTGAACGTGCCCGGCGGATTGAAACTCCCAGCAACCTGCGGATTATCATGTGGAATTATTAAATTTCCGACACCGGGAGGCTCCACCACCGCTTTATCCACATCAATAGCGACAGCAAAACCACTCAATTGCACCTGTCCTCTAAACATCGTGAAGCCTTGGGGTCCCTCAATGCATGAGTATTTAATGGCTGGCGCCGAATCGGGACTTGCCGCTGTAGGTGATAAATTTGGAGCCATATAGGTCTTCAAGGTGGCAAGCATAGAATATCCTCGCAAACCAGTTCCAGTCGACGGCGTTGGAGCCCATGTACCTATATAACCATTATGGTTGGCGGAACAAATATTGGTGGGTCCTGTGGCGATTGCGGTGGGGGCAGTCGCAAAGCCACAATCGATATATCCGCAGGTGCTCGCACTCCCCAAATGAATCTCGGGAATTCCATAATGGTTGGATGAATTATTAGGATTTCCTATAACTACATGATCAGTATTTATAACACCTATCTTTATATCACCTGACGCTACACCATGCAAGCCGGTAAAGATTTCTATATCTGAACTACCATACTCGGGACCAAGACCGCCGTTTCCGACAATTTCTTTAACGCCTTGAATAGTTGGTGTAGCCACCGAATTTGCTAATAAATAGGCGGTCGATAGCGTACCCTCATCATTAAACGTAGGTGCATTATGACCCGCATTAATCCTAACGTAAGGTTTTGCTCTATCACCAAGTTGAATTACCTGAAATTCATCCGTGCATAATGAATAACCAGTAACACCGCTTATGTCCATATGATTACCAGCACCCGATGTGCCGATTTCGCTGTCTCCAAAAGTAGTATATCCTGTTGTAAAATACGTCGAGGGAGGAAAAGTTGCGTTGTATCCTGTTTTAGGTGGTGATGATAAAATATATGCTTGCTTAGGATCACTAATAGGACTTGTGGTAAAACCAACTGGAGCGCCTGTTGCTTGTATATATACACCCAACCCCCGTGCGGTATTAATTCCACCATTATTGTTAGGAATTGGGAAAGTCGAATGTTGTCCTAAAATATTTGTTGGATAATTTTCTGCGCGCATAGAACAATAATACTCATTAGTACTTACATCGCTGGGACCGAAAATAATTTCTGATTTACCTTCAAGGGCAAAACCAGTATGTCTATTATCCATATGTAATATGGAGCGCTGACCGCCGGGTGCTAGGGATGAAATTTTTACCAATCCCCCACCATCACCCGCAGGCAAAGATCCACCACCATTTGTAAATAAATTAATGAATCCAGGGTCGAGCGAGTAAATCGTTAACCCAGACAAATCAGTTTCTATATACGTTTTTCCTATTGACCCCCCTAATGGTGCCATAGTTATCGCTGTCCCATTTCCCAACACTGAATCTTTTGTTGTTGCATTAAAAGTTAAACCTGTCGAATTAGAACTTGTATTAATAGTTAACATCGGTTCAATTGATACGTTCCCTATCTTCTTAATTTCTATTGTTTCGACTGAAAAATCTTTACATCCAGAAATATCATTATGACTCATATCAATCAAATCTCCGTGCTTTGTAGCCCCTGTAAATAAATTATCTAGATCGCTTACATATACGCCACTATTTGTACCAGGGGTATATCCAGCAGAATTATTGGGATTGAAGGTTAAGTCAGCTACATAATATTCATCAAACAGGACAGGGTTAGTCGCGCCTCCTATCGTCTCGGAAGGATTATTATTCACACTTCCACTTAAATCTAAAATCCATTGACGACCAAATGTTGGTATCGAACCCAGATAGGTATTATTTTGATATACACGCACTTGAATATTAAATGGGGCAGTTGTATTCTGTAGTGCTATTTGAAGAAGACAGCCATCATTTGTTGGCATATTTATTGACCCTGGGGTACAAATACGTACCCCAGTAATTGTTTTGGTCCCTGTAGAATTTGTTGTTACGCAATTCATTACCTGCAGTGACACAGCTTTCTCAATAAAATTTGTGGCATAGCAACGAATATTTGTATAATTTGATGAAGTATCCGGCGAATAACATTTTATCTCAAAAAGCGCCGCACCAGCATTATATGTATCAGGGGGTGGGGAGAAATTTGATGGTTTGGTTTCTATCCTAGCGACATCATACCAATTTTCACTCAAATTAGGAGGTGTGAAGGTTAATGTTGCATAATCAACAAATTGTGTATTATTATTAATAAATGTACCATCTACTGTAAGATCACCAGAAACATCTAGATTACCCGACAAATCCAGATTAACATTTCCGCCAAATGTTAGAGCGCCGTCAATTGTCAAATCACCTCCAACTATAACATTGCCATTTAAATTAGAAGATCCATCTACATATAAATTGTAATTGCCGTAAACACCGCTGCCGCCAGGATTGCCGTGGACCGCCAGCGTACCGCTAATATCAGTAACACAGCCATACCCCAACTCCCCGCCAGGTGACAGCACAAAGTCCTTGGTAAAGTTAGATCCTTGTATTATAAATTCTGAATTACCATTTGAATCTGCCAAATTAAAACATACTCCGCGGGTAAAATTCCCCCCCGTAACCATATCAAACGTTATTGCCTGCGCCTGGAAGCGCAACCCACGCTGATTTTGGTAAGGAGGATTAGGATTCGAGCCACTCACATCACCCCACCAGCTCCCGCCACCAGGAAGAAGACTGGCATCTATTCCACGCCCATATACTTTCATCCAACCATTGCTAATATCCAACATTGAAGGAGAACTCATATCTATATTATTTACAGAAGCGTCATTGAGTCTTGTAAGTCCTTCAACTAATAAATTCTCCGAAATATCCACATTGGTCGCCGAAACATCATTCAGCTGGCTATGCCCTGTAACAACTAGATTTGGAACTTGTAAAGCACCTATAATTAGATTCCCTGATACTTCTAGATTTGTGCAAGATACATCGGTCATTAGTGTATGACCCTCCACTAATAAATTTTCCGAAATATCCACATTGGCCGCCGAAACATCATTCAGCTGGCTATGCCCTGTAACAACTAGATTTGGAACTTGTAAAGCACCTATAATTAGATTCCCTGATACTTCTAAATTTATGCAAGATACATCGGTCAATAGTGTATGACCTTCGACTACTATGTTTTTTTGAAAATGCTCAATAATTCCCGAAAATCCATAAGGTTGTTCATTATATAAGTCCAAATTTACTAGATTATCAGTTAATTCTGTCGCTGTTACTGGAACAGCTTGTCCGATAGGATTCATCAGCTGCCAATTTTCCGTCTGTGGGGCACCAACACCACCAGCAAAATTCTTGTAGAGCCTAATAGTTAAATCACCAGCAAAAGGTAACGTATTTGTCGCCGATGTTGTACAACACAAATATATTTGTTGTCCGACCTGAACAGGGAATGCAGGATCAATATAAAAACTTAATCGATCTAGCAAATAGATAGAGCTACCTGGCTCTTTTTTGCAATTAGATAATATCTTGATATATACTGATGGTGTCGTCGTCCCGCCACCGCCGCCTGCGGTGGTAGCCATATATCCTGCTAAAAAATGAATGCTCTGCGTATATTCATAACTTATAGGACCCTTATTAAGCTCTAATGTAAAATATCCCAAAAGATTTGTACCTTGGTTATTCATTATAAGGCTGGCAATAGGAAAGGTATAAGGTGCGAACAATGCTGATGATAATGGCCATTTAATACTTGAACTTTGTAATAGACGTGTTTGCTGAACATCTAAATTAGCTGAAATATCGCAATTAGAATCCATCTTTGCATCGCCTCGGAGTACAGATTCACCGCTCACATCCAATGCCAAAGAATTTGCCATCACATGGAGCGCCGCACCCGGCACCGCCGTCCCAATACCAACATTTCCTCCCGATGCCACAAATAAAGCGTTTGGTTTTTGTGTATGCACCGCAAAATGATTTGACGTCGTCATTTCCATATCGCCAGTAGTACCCGATCCTATCGTATGCGTATCCCCACTCACAGATTCAATCCATATCCCGCCACTTGGACCAAGGACTACCCCCTTCGAAATATATGCACCACCCGAAACATCAAGCTCAAAAACACTCACCCCAGATAAATCTGTTCCCTCTAACCCCAATATGTTATGACTTGGATCTTGCGAATGATCCACACAGCCACTACTATCCAGAATAGGCAAATTATGATATCCTATAAAAGAATTACTACGCACATAATTAAAATATGTTCTCACTACTTCCGCGCCCGAGAGATCATACGGAGCGACAGCCCCGCTAACATCAACACAGCCTTCCGGTAATATCATACGATTAATTTCACCTAATTTTAAATGAACGCCGCTAAGATCGGCATCTATTCCACTTATATCGCCAACCTGTTGCTGCCCTGAAACATCTAGATTGGTTATCCCCTTTTTCCCTACATACTTGAAGAATGAGATCTTGGGCGGATCAGTAGGTATATTTGCTACGCTTCCCAAAAGAAGTGTTGTTTGATAAAATTGTAAGTATCCACTTTGATTGTCAAGGACCCAAAACAATGGAAAACTATTCAAAGGATTGTTAATATATGCGAATGTCGGAGCTGATTTGTAATATTTAACACGCATTAAATAGGTACTATTTATATCGTCATACTTGAAGTTTATTGTATCTCTCAAGATGTTATTATTACTTGCATCAAGGCGTCGCCAGACCCTTGCTTGTGCGCCCGGAACTTGTGTCAGTTCCACATTTTTATAAAATTGCAATTTACTATCTGGATATAGATCAGCAAAAGTATTCCCGCCACCATCCTTTGAAGGATTTCCACTAGCATCGCTATCTAGCCAATTACCACTATTATCCAAATTATATATACTAACTGGCGCCTGATCGGGGATATCCTCAATAAAGACATCGCGACTAAATATATTTTTAATTGAACGATAAGGTTCATTGCTAAACTGGGAATCAAGTTGTGTAGCAGCTACACCAGTGAAACGTTTAAACAATAGATTGGTCTGGTAATCATTGTTAATCACAGCCATATATAATATTATTCACTTTTTATTTTCATGAATTATCTTTTAAATCATGAAATTAAGTTGTGCCATAGGTGATTGCGATACTACTTATTTTAATGTTTGAACCATTCTTAAGACCTATACGATAAAAGATGGGGACACTAGCATTTGGACTATAAAACTTAATGAAATAATCTGCGGGGGCACCCCCGCCCGTAAATCTACGATAGCAACCAGCCTCATTAGCATTATTTAACTGCACTGTTGCGCCTTGATCCCATGTCCCCTGTACTGCTTTCCATCCACTACGTCCGGCGGCATATCCAGTCGGTACGGTACTAAATGCGGGATCAAAATAAGAATCTATTTCTTGTACATATAGTAAAAAATCATCCCCTAAAGTCAAAGTGCCACCTGTTCCCGTTATAACAATGCGTCCGAAATCACCTGCGGTCGAATTTACATCTCGAACCATTAACCACTTGTAGTTGCCCGTAATTGTTTTATTACCCCCTTGATAATAATCATCATTTCCTGCTGTATATGTCAATGATTTGGCATCACCTGTTGTATTCTTGCCCGAATAATCTCTGGACTGACCGAAAAATATATTATAATCAATATAGGGATTTTCTGTGTCTGTCGAAGCGCGATCTCCAGAGGTAAACCCACCTATATTAGCCCACATCAACTGATTATCTTCTATAGCATTTGCATTGGAATAAAGTGAGCCATAGAAGGGCGTCGTACCCGAAGAATAGTTTGTAGGATATTCACCATCGCCGCTATTATATAATGACGTTATGCTAGGTGTAAAGTTATACGTTTTATCCCACCAAAGAGCCTCATTATTAAAAGATATATCGGTATTAGGAAAACTAGTTCCTGTGCCAAATGGATTACCGGCCGTCGTTCTATTACTTCTATGAATATTATTATCAAAAGTTCCTCCGACGCGAAATTGTGGATCGGAGGTCGTCTGCCAATGATCATGGGAGCGCGCATATGGATAGGTAGTATTGAATTTGGTTGTTGGTAAATCAAGATTGTCCTGTTCTTGACGCGTACTCGTTAATGGGTAAGCCCAAGCTATAATACTTTGATCCCATTGATTATTCACTCCGTTTGGACTAAACATAATACGCAAATTGGTTAAATTATCATCATCTGTAGGACCCCAAGTAGTATAAATATTATTTAAACTAAGATCATATTGGACAATCGCATTTGCACTTATTAGATTTTTTATCCCAAAGAAATCAGCCGTAGCTGGTAAATTCACATTCGATGTTATTGTTGTTATATTATAAAAAGTATTTGTAATATCGAATTGTGGTTCGGCACCAATATAAAATGAGCTTTCCAGCGGTCCATTTTGGAAAAACCCGGGTCCTGCAAGATCCCAGACATATTGATATAATTCTAATCTATAGGGAGAATACGCCGTAATATTATTACTAACATCAGGGAATGTTGTAAGGTCAATATCATTCACTTCAATATTGGCTAGTGTATTGCCTAAATAGTAACCACCCTCATATACTGCAGCACCCAGATTTTGTGCATCCGCCAATGCAGAGCCTGTAAAACGTATATGAGTATTGCTAACATCCTGTGCAACTGATGCAGGATCTGCTGTCCAACCATTGAAAGTATTTGAACTAATATCATAACTACTATTGTTTACCATATTCGCTTCTAAATACATTACTGGCTGCCCAATTGTATCTGTCCCGCGATTATTGTCTGCATTTGCAGCTAAGTTAAACGACTGGCTACTTACCCATTTTATAGTATCGCCAGGATCCAAGAAATGTATTGGGTTTATTTGCGCGCCCGTATCTCCACGATTCGCCGCATCCAAAAATGACGTACCTGTTGTATCTGTAAACGTAATGCCGCCCAATGTACTTGTAGGAATATAGTTTAAATAAATATTTGTCACATCTGATCTATCGGGTATGTTTGTTGTCCATTGCGACGAAGGCATGGGCAATGTTGTTGCAATATTCTGAGATAAATCACTGCTATTACGCATATAATATGCATACATCTGGTAATCGTGTTCTGGATATACTGGGTTACCTGTAATTAAACCCGTTGACCAAGAATTCTGGGTTCCTGTAGGATTAGCTCCCGCTGGCACAGCATAAGATATATCAATCGCAGCAGTATTCCCACCAACTTGAATACTACTAGCACTACGCGCCCCTGACATATCTACTTGATATTGTACTCTGAGAGGAATAGCACCAGGGATCGGTAGTAGTGTATTGAGAGAAGTATCAGCCACAGCTGCAAAAGGCGTTCCATTTGGATTATCGCATGCTCCTTCTAGCGTAAATGTCTTATACCCTATACCACCGCCACTTGGAATAGTTAATGTTAGTGGTGGGGGTGCCGGACCATAGTTCCCCAAAGGTATATTTGCCCCAGAACCATCAGGTATATATAACCAACACCACGATGCATCTGCCCCACCGCCCGATACATCTGGAATACTTACTTGCGCACCATTTGTCATCGCAACTCGAAGCTGAATACTCTCTCCAGTCCCAACAATACTCCCGCTATAAATAGTATTGCTGGGAGGATTTAAATCACCATTTGGAAAACTTCCAGATGTCCCATCAATATCAGCTTGGACTACTCCCCGAGGAAGAAAGTCAGTATTCCATGGGGTTGCTATTGCACTTTGGGGCACATCGTTCCATACTGGCGGATTTGGACCACCAGGGGTATAAAGACGATATTCAATCTTTATTCCTTTAAAATAAGGTAGATAATTATAGGCATCATCTGCTATTGATGTTCCAGCATTCGTGTCTGGAACTGGTCCCGCAAAATTAAAAGCTGCACGATATTGAATAGGATTTGTCCATGTAAAACGGATAATTGGCGTGCCGCCTGTTAATAAGGCACCTGAACCATCTGTACAGCACAGCGGCGGATCAAAAAAGTAATAATTCATTAGACTATTGGATGAATCGACTAAACCAAAAATTTGTGCCATAGAGGCATCTAGGCGTTCGCAACAAGCAGTATTCGCACTTATATCTGCGCGATTTTGACTTATATCATTAAAAGCTTTATTCATAGATGCATCTAAATTACTAATATCAGCAATTATTTGATTCAATGAAGCATCCGAAGCGCCTCCGCCTGCCGGACCCGTTGGACCTATTGCACCGCTTGGACCCGCAATTCCTGCAGCGCCGCTACTGCCAGTAGCCCCCGTCACACCTTGGGCGCCTGATGCGGGTCCTGTCGGACCTATGAGACAACACCCACCAAAACCTGCTTGTGTACGGATATATCTATTTACACTTCCATATGTGCGATTACAAGGCATTATATATATTAATAAAGTATAATTTATTAATATTTTTAGCTTAGACGTATCCACATTGTAAAAATGGAATTATTTAAGGTTGAGACATCTATTGAAAGAGGGATTGCAGAACCTGCGCTATCATATAACCAGCCACTGGTACCAGTATAAACTGGGTTGTACCGCTGCCCAGCAACCTGTAAGGGAGAGAGCGAATCTGCGGGTTTCCATTTTAGTCCAACCAAATGACCACTTGTGTCTGTGAGAGAAAAAGGTGTGCTGAATGGAATAGGTAAGAAGACTGTTTGCTCACTGCTAAAATTGGCGGCACTTGGAATCCCGATATCCGTAGACTGGGCAATACAGGTATATGTATGATCATTATTCATATTGTCGGCTACATAGATACAAGCCTGTACTGCCCCTACAGGAGGAAATGAAGTTGCTATGAGACCTATTGTAATTTTATTATACATAGCAGTGCGTGGTGGTAAGAATCTCGCTACATATGTATCTGCGGCCGGTGTTAATTTAGCATAGGAGGCGTCACCAAGGAGTGATGATAATTCGATGACAGGCGATAAATATGTTGAAGGCGAAGAAGTAGTAGTACCCACTGATATTGATCCCCAGCGCATGTCTCCGTTTCTATCTCCAACTAAAATGGCGCCATCAGTCCCAGGAGTTCCAATTGGTAATGTAAATGTTGTATCATTACTTATAGCATCAGGCGCTTTCAAAGCTACGTAATGTTTGCTAGGCTGAGATTCCATTAATTGTATCTCTCCGCCATGTCCTGCTGTTTCTGTCACTCGGATTGTGCTCGTGGAAATCCCGGAGTGAATAACAACATTAGAGGCTGAAATGTCAAATACATTACTTCCTGACCAGCGCAGAGCATGAGGCGCGACCACAGAACCCAAGTCACCTGCACTCTTAAAAAGAAGATCGCCCTCGGCGCCAGGAATGGATACACTACTGCTCAAAGCGGCAGCGTGCGGTCCGGGGGGACCTGTTGGACCTACTAAATAACAACAACACCCCGTTTGATTTTTAGTAGCTAAATAATTTTGATATGTAGTATATGATCTTTGATTATCGGAACAAGACATATATATATAATAAGACTGAATATTTCAGTTTATCCTTTATTTATTCTTAATGATTTATGTATTATTAAGAATAGCACGATTATGAACTTGTTTTACCACAGATAACGGAGAAAATACTACCTTTCTGTCTTTCCTTTTCATAGTTATAGGAACGAAGGTCGGGAAAATACGGCTCTATGTCTTCCTTTAAAATTTTGTCGTAGGCGTCCTTCCCGCCCTTCAAATCTCTCACAAAGAGCCTAAATATTTCATCAGACCCTGTATTGATTGTTTCTCCCCATTGGATTACTCCTGATAAATCCTCAAATTTTTTTCTACATGCTCCGATATCAAAAGACATTTATATATTACAATATTATTAATTACCTTCGTTGTCCTTATCTTATTGGTCCTTCTTCCATTGGTTCTTCTTCCATTCCTCCTTCTTCTTTTGGTTCTTCTTTCGGTTCTTCTTCTTTCTTTTTTCCTGCTGTCAATGGATAAACCGAAAAATACCACCCTCTTTCTTGGGCGCTGCTATCGGACGAAAAATAAAATCTTACACATGGATAGTTAAGATCAAGCGATCTTCCTGATTGATACCCTAATTGTTCCGCTCTTCTATTTGTAGCTGGGAATATCCACCCATTAACAGAGGCGCTTGCATTATATCTTGATCCACCAAAGTTCTTAGACCACGGAGGCGTCGTCGAAGAACTTGTCTGCAACCAAGGCGCGTTTACAGGATCCGAAAAATTGGCTAGACTTTTTTCATCCTGTCCAACTTGAATTCCTAATCTATCATATTGACTATAACTCATTTCTTCAAAATCATGATAATTAAGTTCTGCGCCTGAATTAACCCACAATCGCAATCCATTCGTACTATAAAATGTAATATAAAAATTTTCGTTACTTGAATAATCCTCTCTATCGGTACCAGAATCTGTAAAGTAAAAAGGTAGCTCGTCGGTATAAGTAGCTGAAAAATTCTGCCCTGTCGTATTTTTATCTAAACTAATGACATCAAATATAGAAATAGCTTTTGTTCCTGGGGGAAATGTACTACCCGCTTTTATAAAAGGAATATAGGTTACCGGCATTAATATATCTACCGAATAAAATTATATTGTTCCGTGCAAATTATATTTTAATCCTGCAGCACCCGATCCCGCGGCTGTAATTCGAATGACTAGTTCTTCGCCTTTTGTCACTTGCAGTTGACTAAAACCAGAAAATTCCTTATGCCCCTTTTCTCCTGCTTGAAATGTTATTGCTGCATTAAGGGGATTTCCTTTTACTGTTATATCTACAGTAGTTACTGAAAGTCCAGCTGTTTTTAAATATGCTGATACACCGATTATCATAAAAGTGCGCGGGGATGTAAAACTGACCGCCGCGCTATTTGTCGCTAAGGCAGTTGTTTCATCACTGCAAGCAATGACAAAATCATAAACTGTTGTGCCTGGGGCTCCTGCAGGACCTTTTGAACCTGCGGGACCAGCTGGCCCTGCAGGACCCGCCGGTCCTTGTGGACCAGCAGGTCCATCTTCTCCATCATTACCAGTAAGTCCCTGTGGTCCCTGCGGTCCTTGCGGTCCTTGCGGTCCTTGCGGACCAGCAAGTCCATCTTCTCCATCCGCACCAGCAGGACCCTGTATTCCTCGCGCTCCTGCCGGACCCGCCGGTCCTGCTGGTCCTTGCGTCCCATCATTTCCAGCATCTCCTTTGGCGCCCGCGGGTCCGGCAGGACCCTGTATTCCTTGCGGTCCTGCGGGACCCACCGCACCACCACTGCCATCAGTGCCCGCAGGTCCCTGTATCCCTTGTGGTCCCGCCGGACCCGAATCACCTTGGGGTCCCGCCGGACCCACTTCCCCATCGCTACCATCGGTGCCAGCCGGTCCTTGAATACCCTGTGGTCCTTCCGGACCTACGCCACCATCATTACCTTTGACGCCTTGAGGACCTGCCGGACCTACGCCACCATCATCACCTTTGACGCCTTGAGGACCTGCCGGACCTGCCGGACCTACGCCACCATCATTACCTTTGACGCCTTGAGGACCTGCCGGACCTGCCGGTCCTGCCGGACCTACCTCGCCATCACTGCCATCAGT
>Ga0315316_10000164_pt1 | contig 38337 bp, 35 predicted proteins | sample M160m3416metaG_FD_203702 | JGI IMG/M metagenome (GOLD analysis project Ga0315316, IMG submission 203702) | Ammonia-oxidizing marine archaeal communities from Monterey Bay, California, United States - M1 60m 3416 | ecosystem: Environmental > Aquatic > Marine > Intertidal zone | place: USA... | reverse complement strand
AATTTTCATAATAAAAGATTGTTTTATTTTGTTGACATATGCCCATATTATATATACTCTACGTAGAACTCGCAGATTTAACTGTGGGCATTGAACTTTTAATATTGGGTTAAGTATAGATTATCCCTAGATATATTTTTTTTGTATTTAGCGGAGATTTTAGAGAGATCCCTATTCATAAATGTTCTTTCCCATTTTAAATATGCGTAAAAATAAACAAGTCCACTGGAATTCTGGTGGATAAGTGTTGGAGGAAAATTTATGAGTATAAATATACTACGTAAATCTGGTATGCTAGCTGGATTGCTGGTTGCTTCAATGTTAATGGTACTAGTTGTTGCTTGTGGAGGAGACGATGCTGAAACTTCATCATCTTCATCTTCATCTTCATCAGCTGCACCTGCACCTGCTGCAGCGCCTGCTGCACCGAAAGCGCCTGCTGCTCCTAAAGCTGCTGCCAAACCTGAAGCACCTAAAGCTGCTGCTGCTGCTGCTCCTGCTGCCAAAGCAAAGAGTGCTGCAACTAAAGCTGCGACTGCTTCAAAAGCTTCGACTGCTGCCCCAAGTGGCGCAAGTGGAAAACTTATAAGAGCTCATCATGAAGTTAACCCTGTATTCGGTACTCCATGGTCTGGTCCATATAAGTGGTCTGCTGCTGACTTGATTGGTATCGGAGAACACCTTTTCTATTTTGATAAAGGTAATGCTATGACTCCTCAGATGGCAAAATCATGGTCTATCGACCCTGCTGGAACTAAAGTTACAATCGAGCTTAACGCTGGAATGAAATGGCAGTCTCCAAAAGGTGCTGAAGATACAGACTTTGGTTATGTTACTGCAGAAGACAGAGTAAGATGGTTTAACACAGTTAACGGTACTGTAAACCCAGATAGCTCGTACCCAGATTCTGGTGACGTTGGAGCTATTTTCACAAAAGCCGTAGTTGTTGACGATTTAACATTCGACGTTGGATTGGTAAGTCCAGTATTTTTCTGTTTACCACTATCTGAATTCGGTTGTTTAGGTGCTGCTCCTGTTCAAGGTGCTGTTCACCACGTTGACGTAATGGGTGCTGACTGGGCTTCTAAGAATGCTGTAATGACTGGACCTTATGTACACGGTGAGTGTACTGCAGGTGACAGATGTTCAGTGTTTGCTGTAGAAGATCACTGGAGAGCAAGCCCAAATGTAGCTGAAATTGAAGTAATTCAAGTTCCTGAGTCACAAACTCAGGTTGCTATGTTAAAGTCTGGTGAAGTAGACATGGCTGTAGTTGACTATAAACTACTTGCTGATGTTGTTTCTGGATCTGATGATCTTAGATTCCTAGAAACTATGCCAGGTGGATATGTTGGACAATCAATCATTTTCCCAGGTAACCTTTGGGAAGAAACTCATGCAAGAACTGGTGAAGCATTGAATCCTTGGGATTCTCCTGCTTACGATAAAGATATTGCATGGATTGGTGACCCATGGCAAGAAGATTCATACCACGAGGGTGGAACAGACTCATCTGTTGTAAGATACACAGATTCTGACAACCCTGCTGGAATGACTGACATGGAACAAGCAAGACTAGTAAGACTTGCTCTTTCTACTGCTCTAGACAGAAATGGTATTAACGATTCTCTATTAAACGGAATTGGAACACCAATCTACTCAGAGTACATGGGACCAGAATATCCTGGTTGGGATCCTACCAGAGACACTGGAGTTTGGGATGCTGCCGGAACACAAACTTCTGCAACAGGTGGAGTAATATACGAGCTTCCTGATGGAGACATCGAAGCTGCTGGTGCATTACTTGACCAAGCTGGTTACCCTTTAGTTGATGGTAAAAGAGCCATCGATGGGCTTGTACTACAAGCTTATGCAGCTGAAGCAGGTCCTGTAGGACTTGAAGTAGCTGACACTGTTATGAGTGACTGGGCAAGACTAGGAATTGAAATTTCTGGACTAGTAGAAGATTATGGTGGAGTTATTTCACCTAGAATGAAGAGAAGAGAACAGTATCTTCCAGTATTGAAGAACTGTGATGTTCACTCAAACGTTTGGCCTGAAGACTGGCCAATTCCACCAGTTGACACTTCAAGAACACGTCCTTCATGGGGTTGTGGTTTTGAATCAAAAGCTGGTGCAAAAAGTGTAGCTAATGTTCTTATGGAACAAGATGCTGAAAAGAGAAAAGCAATGCACAGAGAGATTGTAGATTACAGTATGTACTGGCTACAATACGCTGGTGTTTACCAAGTACCTAAAGGAATTGTTGTAAATGACAGAATTAAGTCATGGATGGCTCCTCAGCAACACTATGCTAACGTTTCTAACAATCCAGAATTAATAGTTTTAAAATAATTAAAAATTCTGAATAAATAATTGATTAAAAGTTCAATTAAGTGAAAAAAGTGGGAAGAAAACTTTATTTCTTCCCATTTTTTTTGTACTATCAAAACAACTATTTAAAATAGTTATATTCAAACAAGATAATATATACATATATTTAGAGAAAGAGATTACTATGCTTAGATTTTTAGCAGGAAGATTATTTTCTTCGTTTCTGTCTATAATCGGTGCTACATTAGCAATATTTACTTTAACTAATTTTCATAATGATCCAAGATTATTGTTTGTACCTGATAGTGGTAATGGAATAACTCAGGAACAATGGGATAAGTTAGGTGAAAGGCTTGGAATGAATAAGCCCTTTCACGAGAGATATATTGATTGGATAGGAAGAACTTTGAGAGGCGACTTAGGAATTTCTTTGGCTAGACAAATGGCTGTGACTGATATTGTTTTAGCTAAAATTCCTGCAACCTTAGAATTGGCGTTAGGAGGTTGGATATTTGCTATCCTACTTGGAATACCCACGGGAGTGGTAGCGGCGGTTTTCAGGGGTTCCTTTTGGGATTATTTAGCTAGAGGAGCTGCACTTGTAGGACAAGCTGCGCCTCCTTTTGTAACAGGATTAGTTTTGATATATATTTTTAATCAATGGATTACCCCTGGAGGAGAACCATTGTTGCCTGCTGGAGGAAGAAAACCTGAATTTGATGTAAAAGACTATGTTCTCCCTTGTATAGCATTGGGTTGGGGAGCTGCAGCGGCATTAATGAGATTGACTAGGTCTTCTATGCTAGAGATATTAGATTCAGAGTACATTAGATTGGCTAGAGCTAAAGGGGTTAGCTTCACAACAGTGATATTTAAACATGCTTTAAGAAATGCTTTAATAGCTCCTGTTACAAGTGCTCTTTTGATTTTTTCAGGTTGGTTAAACGGCGCCTTGGTTGTAGAAATTATTTTTTCTTGGCCAGGTATTGGTTACGATGCCTTATATAAAGCAGTCAATGATAATGACTTCCCTTTACTATTGGGAACCGTTTTTGTTTTTATTCTAATTTATCTTGTATTTGCAACAGTAGCTGATATAGCTTACACAATAATTGATCCTAGAGTTCGATTGAATTAATAAGGAGTACAACTTTTATGACTACTGAAGTAACTAAACAATCTAATCCAAAGATATATTGGCTCATGGCATGGTCTTTTTTTAGAAGGTATCCAGTATTTCCAGCTTTTATTCTAATTGTTTTAGTTATAGCTGCAATAATTGGTCCTACTGTAGCTCCTTATGAAAGAGACATTGGAGATGTAAGAGCGAGGCATAATGCCCCTGGAACAGTTGATATAAAATTTCCAACCAAGCCTAAAGGTGGAATTGATTTGACTGATTCAAGAGTTTCAGCTGGATCAACATTTACTGCAACATATGAATTACCTACTGATAATCAAATTTTTGATTATGATAAGAATGGCTCATTCAATGATAATATTGCTTGGAGTGAAGAATCTCCAAATACCCCAGATATATTGTTTAGCAATATATCTCAAGAAGGAAAATATTTGACTTTCGATATCATTGCAAATGAAGATATTATTGATGGCCAAAACGACAATATAATTTTAGATATTCAGGTTATTAGAACAGATACCAAGATATTGGACTTTTGGCCTGACGGTTACCATTTTTTGGGAAATGATCACGTCGGAAGAGATGTTTTTAGCAGACTATTACATGGTGCTCAAATATCTATGATGGTAGTTGGAATATCATTAGTGGCAGGTATGACTATAGGGGTTGCTTTAGGGTTGATTGCTGGCTATACAGCAACAAGGTATGAACCTAGTGTAGGCTTTTCTTTTACATATAAAGGTAAAAAAAGAAAAATTGCTATCTTTAGCCCTTGGCTTATTGACGAGCTTATAACAAGATTTGTTGACATTTGGTATGCATTACCATTCCTTATGGTTGCATTGGTAGTTACCTTGATTTTTGGAAGGGGGCTAACAGTTTTGATGGGTGTTCTTGCGCTGATTGCATGGAGTGGTTTCGTAAGGGTTATTAGAGCACAAACTTTAATAATTAGAGAACTAGACTTCGTAGCTAGTGCGAAAATAAATGGAGCCACACCTTTTAGGATTATGTACAGACATATTTTACCAGGAGTATTAAACACTGCTGTAGTTGTTGCAACATTAAACACAAGTAGTTTGATTTTGGCTGAGTCGGTACTAAGTTTCGTTGGTGCTGGAATTCAACCTCCCACTCCAGCCTGGGGTGTTATGACTAATGAGGGAAGAGACTATTTAGCAATAGCTCCTCATCAAGTTATGGTCCCTGGTGGTGCTATATTTTTAGTTGTTTTAGCATTAAATTTCCTTGGAGACTGGTTAAGAGATCGTTTAGATCCAAGATTGAGACAGGTTGATTAAAAGGTTGTTATTATGAAAAAACTATTTTTATTTATTTCAATAGCTATAATATTTGGTTGTGGTGGCGATTACAACTCCTATACAAACATAGTACAAACACAAACAGCAGAGAATATGCTAGGTAATGCAACTGCAACTGCAACTGCAGAAGTTACTGAATGTACTGCTGAACAAGGAATTGTTTATTCTTCTTTAAGTGACGCGGAAAAAGCGAAATGGGTTACAGAATGCGAAAACTCGTTCACTGCGGCCGCTCAAGCTGTTGGTAAAGATGCTGCAGCCTCAGCTGAAAAAGTTGCATTGTCTTTGACTGCAACAGCTGAAGCAGGTGGTGAAGCAGCGTGTATAGGATCTACGTGTGAAAAAGAAGAAGTAGTAATAGACATTGATATGCCTGAAGGACCTGTTTTAGAAGGTACTGTTGATGTATCTATAGGACAAGGAGGAGTAATGGATCCTCAAACTGTTAAAGTACAATCAGGAACCACTGTAAATTGGCTAAACCCTAAAGGAGCAGCTAGCTCTTCAAGTTCTGAAGACGGACAAGCAGACATGTGGGACTCTGGAGCGTTCAACAAAGGACCTTTTGATAAAAATCCTGAAGATTGGTCATATTCTAGAGAATTTACTATTCCAGGATGTTTTAAGTATAAATCTCTATTTAGTGGGGATGCTGACACAGGTAACTTTGGCGTAGTTTGTGTAGTTGAGTAACTACCCTCCACCAACAGGTCTGACGATCTCTATTTTATCTCCATCATAAATCTTAGTTTTGCTGTATTCGTTTTTATGTATTATCTTCATATTTATAGCAACAGCAATCATTTTGTTATCTAATCCTTGTGAAGTTATAAGTTCTTTTATATTCAACTCTTTTTCAATTTCTGTTTCTTTGCCATTAAGATAAATTTTAGTCATAATAAGATTTTAACTTCTCTATTGTTCTTTTTAAATTTGAAGTGAACGCTAATTCACTTATAATTGCTATTCCACTAGCGCCAGATTTTACAATTGATTCAATATTACTTAAATCTATTCCACCTATACCTATCACAGGCTTATTTGATAGTTTAACCAATTCATTAAAATTCTCAATACCTAATGTTGGTCCATTGGGATGAGAGTTGGATGGGAAAATAGTTCCTATTAAAAACGTATTTATGTCTTTGTCCTTATTGTTTAACAATAGATCTTCTTTGGTATGAATTGATTTAGAAATCCAATTAGCGCCACTAATAATTTTTGCCTGCATTCCACTTAAACTTGAATTAGAGGTTATATGAAATCCAAAGGGAGAAATACATTTGGAAGATTCATGATCTTCATTAACAATTATTTTTGTTTTGTTTGCATCAATTAAATTATTTATTTTTATTGTTAAATTAGTCTTATTTTTTTGATCAAAATTTTTAAGTCTAATTTGTATATATTTAATTCCAAATGTTGATGCTTGTTTAATATTTTCTAAAAAAGATTTTTCATCGTTAAATTTATTAAAGTCTGTGATATAAATTATCATTAACTGTTTACGATGTTGTCCTTAGGGCTACTTGCATTTGCTTGGTCTGTTTTAGGTATTCTTCCAGATAAATAAGCCTTTCTTCCTGCCTCAACACCTAATTTAAATGCTTCCGCCATCATTTTTGGGTCCTTAGCACCTGCGATTGCAGTGTTTACCAATACAGCATCAGCACCAGACTCCATTACTAATGAAGCTTCAGAAGGGACTCCTAGTCCTGCATCAACCACCACTGGTATGCTTGCTTGTTCTATTATTATTTGTATTTCTTCTAGAGCCAAAACACCCCTTCCTGATCCAATGGGTGAGCCAAGAGGCATAACAGTAGCACAACCTATATCTTCGAGTCTTTTAGCTAAAACAGGATCAGGTGCAATATATGGAAGCACTACAAAACCTTCTTTAACTAGATTTTCACATGCTTCAAGAGTACCTATAGGGTCTGGCAGTAAATATTTCGCATCAGGTATTACTTCAACTTTAATCCAATTGGATTGAGTCACTTCCCTAGCTAACATAGCTGTATAAATTGCCTCTTCAGCTGTTTTACTTCCAGCAGTGTTAGGTAATATGTTGTATTTTTCCCAATCAATAACATCTAGTAAATTTTTCTCTTTGGGATTATCAAAATCTATTCTCCTAATAGCTACGGTTATCATTTCTGTTTCCGAAGCTATTATTGAATTTTGCAAGTCTTCGGAACTTCTGTGTTTACCTGTTCCTGTAATTAGCCTAGATTTAAACTTTTTTCCTGCTATTTCTAATTCATTCATAATATAATATTAGATTGTATGATTAAATTTATTTAATCATAAACCTGTAAACTAAAACTTGGTATATCTATACTGTATAAATTTAGAGAAATAACTTGAATATAAAAATTAACAAAAAGTTACAACCCCCTTTAATTTCTGCTGCATTATTCGATCTAGATGGAACTCTTTTAAATTCAAATGAAGAAATTCCTTCAAATATAGCAAATAAAATTAGACTCATTTCAAAATCTATACCTGTTTCATTAAGTTCAGGAAGAATTTTTTCTTCAGTTTTAGAATATTCAAAATCATTGGAATTAAATGCTCTTCAAATATCTGATAACGGAGCAATAATTTTTGATCCCAAAAATAATAACGAAATAGTATTTAGAAAATCCTTAGATCAAAATATAGCTATGAATATTTTTAGCCTACTTGATAAAAACAACTTTGAATATTTTGCAAGTGCTGATGGAAAAACCTTGGATCATAAAATGAAAATTAAAACCAATAAAAATGTAAATATAATCACATGTTTTTATGATGATGTTAAGTCCTACTTAAAGAACAAAGATATTATAAATGTTTCTCAAATAAGCTTAGTTCACTCCTCAGGTAGTATGGAAGAAGAATATATAAGCTTTATGCCTAAAAATATAAACAAAGGTATTGCTGTAAAAGAATATTGTAAAATTTTGAGAATTGAAAAATCTGATTTGTTTGCAATAGGAGATGGAATGAATGATATAGAAATGTTAAAAGAAGCAGGTATTTCTGTAGCAATGGGAAATTCAGTTAAAGAACTGTTTAATGTTTCAAAATTCATAACAAAAAAATATGAAGAAAATGGAACAGAAGAAGCTTTAGATTGGATAATAAAAAGTTTGAATTCTTAGTTTTTAAAAGCTTTATAGCCAGCTTTTAAAACATTTCTCCATATATTTATCTCATCTGCTACTGTTTCTATAAGTTTTTTATTATCAAAATCAATTTCTTGAAATTTTCTAACTCTATTTCTAGTTAATTTTCTTTTACTTACGTAATTAAGACCAGAGAGCTCGTTTATTATATTTATTTTTATAATTCTAGCCATATCTTCTGGACCTTTGCTAGCGCCTAAAGGAGGTTCATTTACAATGTTGTCAATAAGGCCTGTTTCAAGGCATTCTAATGAACTCATTTGATTGATTTTTATGTTTTCATTATCGGTGCTTGTTTGAAAAATTGAATTTTCTAGCATTAATACTTTATCTGAAATAAAATATGGCAATGCTCCTTCAGTTGTAGTTTCACCAGTAATAATAGAAATCAATACATGTTCATGATTAGATAAAATATTAATGCATTTAGATAAATTATTTGCAATGCCAGAAATTTCGTTTTCAAATGTTTTATTAATACCTTTATTATCAACTAAAAAAATTATAGGTAAATCATATTTTTTTGATAGTTCTATTGCTTTAAAAATTATGTTGAAATCATAATTGTTTAGTTCTCCTGTTATAGAGTTATTTAGTCTTTGAAAATTTTGAACTACAGTAATTACTGTTTGAGACCCAATTTTAGCTACCCCTAGAATTGATAAATTTTCTTCGTTATTTTTACTTATTAGAAAAAAATCTTCAAAAACATTTTTAATGTATTCATTTCCGCTAGGTCTGCTTTTATCTATTTTTATGTTTTTTGGCTTACTTGAAAGTTTTACATTTGGTAATTCTAAATCGATTTTTTTTGGTATTTTATTTTTTGACGTTAGCAATTCTAATAAATTAGATAACTCTTTTTTTATTGTATTTCTAGATATGATCTTATCAATAAGGCCTTTATTGAAAAAATTCTCTGATGTTATATCTATATTTTTATTACTTGATGATTTATTGATTTCACTTAATGTAAACATTCCCATTATGGCTCCAGGTTCGGCAAATTTTATGTCTGCTGAAGTAGCAAAGGAGCTATACACCTGGCCTCCTGAAGGATTCGTAAACAAAGCTATGTGTGGTAATTTTTTTTCATTTAAACTTTCAGAGGAATTTATGGTTTTAATCATTTGTAATAATGAAAAGGCTCCTTCTTGAACTCTTTTCCCTCCACTTGAAATTACTGACACTACAGGCAAAGAATTTTTTCTTGCGTAAGAAAAGGCTTTAGAAATTTTTTCTCCAACTATAATTCCCATTGAGCCACCAAGAAAACCAAAGTCTAATAAAATGATTACAGTCTTTAATCCACCTATTGTAGCAGTACCAGTTATTGCAGCTTCTTCTAAGCCAGTTCTTTCTCTACTACTTTTTACATTTTTTTTATATTTTTGATTTATTTCCAAATTCTTTGGTTTTTTTACCGATAGGTTTTTATTAAACTCATTAAAAGAATTTTGATCTACAACAACTTCTAATCTTTTTTTGTAATCTATCGAATAATGAAAATTACAGAATGGACAAATGCCATATTTAGTAAAAAAATCAGATTTTTTGATTTTTTCTTGGCAATTTAAACATTCCTTTAAGTTTTCTCCAAGATCTATAAAATTATCCTCATAATCAATCATACGATTAAAACTTTCCTTGGTTTTCCTGCTTCTCCAGGCCCAACTATTCCTTGTTCTTCTAATTCATCCATAAGTCTTGCTGCTCTTGGGTAACCAATCCTCAATCTTCTTTGTAATAATGAAGTTGATAAGGTTTTACTTTGAGAGCTTAATCCTAAGGCTTGATCATATAACGAATCACCTGATATTTGAGTCGTTGAGTTACTTTCATCTTCAATAATATCTAGCATTTCCAAGTTATATTTTTCATAGAAAGGCCCCCATTGGTTAGTAAGGTTTTGAATGTCATCATCTGTTAGAAACACACCTTGAATTCTGCTCATTTGAGCGTTATCTATTGGGCTGAACAACATATCTCCTTTCCCAATTAATTTCTCTGCTCCAACGCTATCTAGTACCGTCCTGGAATCTATTTGAGACATAACAGCAAAAGAAACCCTGCTAGGAAAATTAGCTTTTATTAAGCCTGTCACGACATCAACAGAAGGACGTTGTGTAGCTACTACTAAATGAATACCAGTTGCTCTGCCTAATTGAGCTAGTCTTACTATTAATCTTTCAATTTCATTTCCAGCTTGAAGCATTAAATCGGCCAATTCATCAATTACTACTAAAATATTCCACATTTTGTGAGAATTTTTCATTTTCTTATTAAAATCTGAAATATTCTTAACCCCAACTTTTTCTAAAATTTTAAATCTCATCATCATTTCTTCAACTGTGGCGGAAAGTGTGGAAACTGCTTTGTCTGTATCTACTATTACATCATCTGTATATAGGTGTGGAACTTTAGCGTATGGTGTAAGTTCTACTCTTTTAGGATCAATTAAAATCAATCTTACGTCATCAGGTTTTTTACTACTTAATAAACCGGCAATTATAGAATTGATAAACACTGATTTCCCTGATCCTGTTGAACCTGCAACTAATAAGTGTGGCATTTTAGATAAATCTATTACTTTAGGGATTCCGTCCATTCCTTGTCCTAAAGGCGCTGGTAAATTATATTTATCGGAATTTTTGTTTAAATTTTCATTTTCTATAACCTCTTTAAAATCAACAGTGTTTGGTGAAAGGTTAGGAATTTCTATACCCATAATATTTTGAACTCCATCAAGTACGGGTTCAAATCTTATATTAGGAGATCCTAAAGATAATGCTAAATCTTTCTCTCTTCTAAGTACCTGTTCTACTTTTACTCTTTTCTTTTCATTTCCATCTACCCATCCGGGTTTTAATTGATACATAGTAACGGAGGGTCCAGAAGTATGTTTTTCAATTGATGTATTTACACCATGAGCTGAAAGAGTGTTTATTATTATTTTTTTTGTATCCTCAATTTCTTGTTTACTTAATTCTTTTTTTTCTGAAACCCTTAAATTTGAAGTTGAAATTTTAGGCCATTTAAAATTTTCAATTTTGTACTTATCTATTTGTTGTTCATCATAACGTTCTTCAAATGAAATAGTTTTTTTTAATTTAAATTCATTATTATTTTCTATGACTTTTTCTTTTAAAATTGATTCTTCATTTTCAACATTTGTGTTAGATTTAAGGTTGGTTTCACTTGAATTATTAGTGAATATTTTTTCCTCTAAATGTTTTTTTTCATTTTCTATTGCATTTGTTTCAACGAAATCTAAATTTTCTGAATTCTCATTTTTCTTAAGGTTTATCTTTTTAATTGAGCTATGAATTATGAAGAATATCTTTTTAATAGAATAAACAACTGAACTTTTGAATAAATGAGGCTTATAAGCCATTAGAATCAATGCAATAGGTAAAAAAATTCTTGCAAATAAGTCAAAATAATTTAAAAAATTAGAATTATAATTATTCCAATAAGATGGCCATTTTGCCAAAAACTTTCCTGATTTTCCCGCTAAAGAATAATCAAAAGAAAAAGAAGAACTAGAATCGTAATTTATAGCACCTAGAGTTATATAAATTGAAATATTTACAAGAAATATTGAGAATATAAATTTATATGAAAAAAAAGTAACAGAATTTTTAATTGAATATTTAAAAAATATTAATAAAAAAGTGAATGTGAAAGAAATTAATATAGATGCTATTCCAAAATTTTGCCTAACTTGATTTATTAAAATTGGAGACATAATGATCATGCTAAACAAAAGGATATATAAATAGAAGTTACGTTTTTCAATAAATTCTACGATTTTATCTGGCCATAATCTATTGTTGCTATTTTCCATTTCTAAAATAACTATTTTTCTATAAAAATTGATTTAATAACATACTTTTTATTAAATTCTTCTAATATTAATTTATAGATTTTCTTATTAAATTGCTTAGTTATTTGACTCCAACCTTCAGTTTTATTGAATTTCTTACTAAAATCTTTTCCAAGAATATAATCCTCTATAAGTTTTTTAATTTTTACATTATCAGATCTGTCAAATAGTCTAATATTTATATCATTTGATTTTAAAGTATGCTTAGAATTAACAATGATTGAAATCAGATTTTTCTGATAAACACTTGAATCACCTTCTTTTAAAGTTGATGGATTATCTCTCAATATTACTTCATCTATGATTTTTTCTGGTGGAACTTTTTTTGCTCTATTTGAGTTTATAATTAAGTTGTCTCCGTTACATAAAACAAATATATTTTTTTTATCTAGACCATTTGATAAAGCTATTTGTTTGTGAGCTTTTAACATATCGTTATTACCATGAATAGGGATGAAAAATTTTGGCTTTATTGTACTTATTACATTTGATAGTTCTGATTTGTTTGAGTGCCCAGAAACATGTAGTTTATTTTCATCGTTATTAAATCTTATTTCAGCACCAAGGCCTTGTAATCTATGAATTACTTCAAAGACTTTTTTTTCGTTGCCTGGAATTACAGAAGAAGACATTAAAATCAAATCATCTTTATTGATTTCTAAATTGTTATATTTTTTTGAAGACAATCTATTTAATACCGAAAAATCTTCTCCTTGAGAGCCAGTTACAAAATAAATAAATTTAGATTTATCTGTTTCTTTATTACCATTGGGAGAAATAACTTTTTGATATCCATTAAGAATATTTAAATTTTTTGTAATTTTCAAATTTTTCTTTAATGTAGTTCCCAACAAAACTATTTGTCTATTCATTTTGTTTGCAACATTGATGCCCATTTGAAGCCTTGAAATTTGTGATGCAAAAGTACAAATAATAATTCTTCTATTTTCTTTAAATGTTTTTTCAAAAGTCTTTTCAATCTCATACTCTGAATAGGAATCTTTTTCTATTAGAGCATTAGTTGAATCAGATAGAAGCACATCACATTTGTTATTTATTCTATCTTTTACATGATTGAAATTTGTGTTTTTCCCAAATATAGGGTTATTATCAAATCTGAAATCACCTGTATGAATAACATTTAATTCTTTAGTTTGAATGATCAAGCCACAAGAATCAGGTATAGAATGTACAACTGGAAACCAAGAAATGGTAAAATCATCAAACGATAGTTTTTTGTTTATTTTAATCTCATTTAAAAGATGATTTTGGTCTTTAAATAACTTTTTCTTTATTATTTCTTTTGCCAAAGGAGGGCAATATATAGGAACATTTAAGAAAGCTAATTTTGATAATGCCCCTACGTGATCTTCATGCCCGTGGGTAATAAAAATTGCCTCAATTTTATCTTTTATTTTTTCTAAATACTCTAAGTCAGGAAGTATAAAATCTATTTCAGGATCAATTGAAAATTTTATTCCAGCATCTATGATATAAATTTTTGAATTAATTTCAAATAGGAGTAAGTTTTTACCTACTTCACCAAAACCACCCAAAGGAGTAAACTTTATGTTTTCCATTTTTCTTCAATCTAAGTATTATTAATTTAAAATTACTATAGATAAGATAAAATTGAGTCTGTTTTTTTATACTTTAGAAGATATGTAATCTACGGCATCTTGAACTGTTCTAATATTTTCAGCATCTTCGTCTGAAATTTCAATTGCCTTGTCATCAGTTGAAAACTCTTCTTCTAGAGCCATTATTAACTCTACAACGTCTAAAGAGTCTGCTTCTAAGTCTTCTGTAAATGAAGATTCAGATTTAACATCTCCTATATCGACGCTTAATTTTTCTGCTGTGATTTCTTGTATTTTTTCTAAAACTGAAGCCATTCTATCCTCCAAATTTTTAACCGCAAGTTTATGTTATTGAATTATGATCTAAAAGTCTATCTTACCATAGAGTTTAATACACCATTAATAAAGTTTTTTGACGTATCTGAGCCAAAAATATCAGCAAGCTTTACTGATTCATTTACTATAACTCCTATAGGAGTATCTACCTCACACATTATTTCTGAAACAGCCATTCTAAGAATAGACAAATCAGTTTTTGGGATTCGTTTAATATTATTATCGCTAGTGTGTTTTTTTATTTTTTCATCAATCTGTTTTTTATTATCCAAAGCATAAATCAAAATAGCTTTAGCTATCTTTTGTTTTGATTTATTTAGCTTTTGATAAAAATGTAAATTATCAATATTTTCTATACTATAATCTTTGGAAATTTCACTTTCGAAAAGAGATTGTACTACTGATGCTCTAGCCATTGTTGTTCCAAAAATTGACTGACTCTTTTCTTCAGAAACAAATTCTCCGTCAACAATATTATTTAAATTATCTTGAATTTTATTCATTAAGAAAAGCAACTAGCTTCTTGATTCAACGTAATCTAATACTTGATTATAGTTTCCTATACTTTTTACGTTTAAGTTTGAGTCGATTCTTTTTAGCATTCCAGATAAAACTGAACCAGGTCCTATTTCATAAAAAGTTTCAACTTTTTCATCAATCATATAGTTTATTGAATCGCTCCATAGGACGCAATTTTGAAGTTGAGTTTTCAACTCATCTCTAACTGATTTCTTATCAGTTATAGGTTTAGCGCTTGTGTTTGCTACTATTGGAACAACAGCGTCTTCAAAATTAGCATTGTCAATTACAGCATCTAGCTCATTTTGTGCTGAAGACATAAGAGCAGAATGAAATGCACCCCCAACTGGTAAAGGAATAGCTTTTTTGGCACCAAGCCTTGACGCTAAATCCATGGCATTTACTAAATTTTCTTTTTTCCCAGCAATAATTACTTGATTTGACGTATTTATATTAGATAGAAATGTTCCTGTTTCTTCGCATACTTCTTGTACAGATACTGAGTCAATTCCAATAATTGCAGACATTCCTCCAGGAGAATCGTTACAGGCTTTTTCCATTAATTCACCTCTTTTTGAAACTAATCCTATAGTATCTTTTATACTTAATGCACCTGCAGTAGCCAGAGAACTATACTCTCCTAGGCTATGCCCAGCTGTATAATTTGGTATTTGAATAGATCCCATTTCAGACTCTATTGCTCTCCATGCAGCAATTGATACAGTCGCAATTGAAGGTTGAGCATTTTCTGTACGGGTTAATTCTTCCTTAGATCCTTCAAAAATTACCTGTGATAATTTTCTACCTAGAATTTCATCAGATTCATGAAAAACTTCTCTCGCAGCTATACTATTCTTATATAAATCTAATCCCATTCCTGGAGTTTGAGATGCTTGACCAGGAAAAAGAAAAGCAACTTTTTCTTTTTTCATTAATTCACCTAAATAAAATATATATCTTCTATTGTTTCTATTCTTTCATTATTTTTCAATAAATTTCAATACAGAAATGATCGAAATCACGATTTATATCCATATTAAGACATATAACTTGAAATATAAAATCATAAAAATATAATGAAATCATGATTATATTAGGAGTTGACCCTAGTCTTTCAAATACAGGATATGGCTTATTAGAATCATTGGATAATAAACTAAGACCGATTGAAGGCGGAGTTATTAAGACAACTACATCTGAACCTTTAGCTAAAAGACTAGCAATTATTTCTTTAGAATTTAGTGAGATTATTGATAAATTTTCTCCAGACGAAATAGCTGTTGAAGATTTACACTCAAGACCTAAATTTGCCAAAACGTCAATATTGATGGGGCACGCAAGAGGGGTTATTCTTTCATCTGCAGGCATAAAAAAAATAGATGTTTTTGACTATCAGCCCACTCAAGCAAAAAACATTGTTACAGGATCTGGAAGGGCAGATAAAAAACAAGTTATGCTATCTGTTTCTAAAATTTTAAATAATCAAAATTTACTAAAGAATGAACATGTAGCGGATGCATTTTCTATAGCTATCTGCCATTCTATTATTAGCAAGTCAAAATCAAAATTTAAATGATTAATTTTATCCAAGGAGAAATACTAAAGTTTCTTTCAAATCCCAAAAGGATTGTGCTATTGGTTAATGGAATAGGTTATGAAATTTATATTCCTGAATATTTAAATAATTATTTTGTTGAAAATAATATTTCATTGAATTCAGAATTAAGTTTAGAAATTTATTATCATGTTACTGAAAGACAACCAAAACCTCTTCTAGTTGGATTTATATCATCCGCTGATAAAGAATTTTTTGAACAATTGATTCAAGTTGAGGGCATAGGGCCAATTAAGGCAGCAAATTCTTTAGTTTTCTCTATTAATATTATTGCCAATGCAATTGAGTCAGAAGACGTAAGTTTGCTTGAACAAATGCCAGGAATTGGGAGTAGAGCAGCTCAAAAAATTGTGGCTTCTTTAAAAGGAAAACTTTCTTATCAAATGATTGAAGTTTCAGATCAAACCTCAGAATTTAAAATTATAGATTCCGTATTTGATGAAGCTTTATCTGGCTTAATTGGATTAGGTTATAAGAGCAATGAAGCAAGAGGTGCAATAAATAAGATTCTTTCAGATTCGGATAAGGACATTGATGTAGAAACTATAGTTCGAGAAGTATTGAAAAAAAATACTAGAAAATACGTGTAATTTAATTTTATTATGGCTGAAAATTTAAAAAATAAAGAGATAATTTTTTCAGATGAAGATCCTGTAGAATCTTCATCTGAAAACGAAAATGTTGATTCAAATATTTTACGACCAAAATCATTTAATGAATATGTTGGACAAGAAAAAATAAAAGAATCTCTTTCTATCGCAGTTAAGGCTTCAAAAAAAAGAGATGAAGCACTTGATCACGTATTATTTTATGGTCCTCCAGGATTAGGGAAAACTACTTTATCTTATATTATTTCTAATCAAATAGAATCAAATTTTATACATACTAGTGGGCCAGCATTAGAAAGACCTGCAGATGCAGTTGGGCTACTTTCTAATCTCAGTTCTAAAGATGTACTTTTTATAGATGAAATTCACAGAATTCCAAAATCAGTCGAAGAGTATTTGTACTCGGCTATGGAAGATTTCAGAGTGGATTTTATTACTGGAAGTGGTGCATTTGCAAAAACAATTAATCTTCGACTAGAAAGCTTTACACTTGTTGGATCAACAACTAGACCTGGGTTGCTAAGTTCACCTTTAAGAGATCGTTTTGGATTATCTTATCATCTTGATTATTATCACGAGAAAGACTTAGGCGATATTATTATGAGGTCATCTAAACTTATGGATTTGAAAATGAATAAAGAATCGGCCTTGGAAATTGCTAAAAGATCAAGAGGAACACCAAGAGTTGCAAATAGATTACTAAGACGAGTTAGAGATTATGTAGAAGTTAAAAATATTAAAAAATTTAACACAAAATTAATTAATGAATCTTTAGAAATTGAAGGAGTTGATTCTTTAGGGCTTGATAGATTAGATAGACAATATTTAAGAATTATTTATACAAATTATCAAGGTGGGCCAGTAGGCATTGATGCTATTAGCGCATCTTTAAATGAAGATCAAGCAACATTATCTGATGTGGTTGAGCCTTTTTTATTGAAAATCGGTTTCATTATAAGAACATCACAAGGAAGAAAAATAACAAATGAAGGAGCTAAACATTTAGGGTTAAAACTTACTTCAAATGGTCAAGAAAAATTACTTTAGATTTTTGAAAAAATCATTGTTTTTTAAATCAGGGCTTTCAAAACAAACGGCATCTTCTCTTTTATTAGATAATGGGTAGTAATTTTTTCTTATACTAGTAATATTGAACAAATATTTTTTATATAAATTTATTGCAGCTTGATTCGATTGCCTGCATTCAAGTAAAATTTTATTCAATCTGTTTTGTATGCAATATTTTATAGAAAGCTTTAAAAGTTTTTCTCCTATCCCTTGTCGTTGGAAATTTTCTAATACTCCTAATTGCTCTATGTGTAAATCTTCCATAATTTCCCAAATCTTTATATAACCTATTACTACTTCTTCTTGTGAATAGATGTTTTGATTTTTTAAATTGAATTTTAAAAAATCAAATTTTCGTTTAAAAAAATTAGTTTCTTTTTTTACAATATTTTCATATGTACAAACAAATATTTTTTTATTTTCTTTTTCTAGTTCTCTTTCAAAATTGGTATTAACTTTATCTAAATGAAATATTTCATTTTCAATATCAGAAAGTTGCTTTGAATCATGAAGTAACCCATTTCTAAATTTTATTTTATTTATTTTATTTACCATTAAATTAGATTTAATACATGCGTGTTTTTTCTTTTTAATAAGAGTATAATATTTCTTAGCGAATATAAATGCTCAGTAAAAAAATGAAAATATTTTAGTAAAGATTTAATGTTCTTAAGTAAAAATTTAATTAGAGTTCTTAAGGTCCCATTAAAAAATAATAAATCAGGTTTATTATTATCAATTATTTCTATAATTTTTGCAGCAGCACTTCAAATGTCTATTCCTTATTATTTGGGAGCATCAATTGATAAAGCATTAATTAATAATAAAATTGGAGATTTATCGCTCAGTCCTTTTATAACAATAGGTCTCCTAGTTTTACTTTTATCAATTGCTAGAGGTCTTTTTAGTTTTCTTCATGTATATCAAGGTGAAAAAATGGGTCAAACTTTAGCTTTTAATCTTAGGAAAGATTATTTTAAAAAATTACAAAGCCTATCTTTTAATTATCATGATGGCGTTCATACAGGAGATCTAATTACTAGAGGAATTATAGATATTGAAGGTTGTAGAATGTTTATTAATACAGGTGTTCTTAGAGTTTTATTCCTTTCAATTTTTATAAGCACTGGAGCAATTTTAGTTATAAATGTAGATGTTTTCTTAGGGATTTTAGCATTATCTTTTGTCCCTTTTATAGCAATTATTTCCTCTTATGCTCGATTAACCTTAAGAAAAAATTGGTATAGACTTCAGGAGCAATTAGGACTTTTAACAAGAGTGATGGATGAAAATTTATCAGGTGTGAGACTTGTAAGATCCTTTATGAAACAAAAAAAAGAAATGGAAAAATATTCTGTAGCTTCTCAAGTTGTAAAAAAAGTGACTTTTAGACAAATAAAAGTTAGAAGTTTTTCAATATCTTTGAATTCTTTTGTTTTTTTAATATCTATGAGTTTAGTTGTCTATTTTGGATCTGTATCTGTTTTAGAAAATAGGATTACTTTAGGAGAACTAACTTCTTTAATAGCATTTATGAGTATATTGCAAGGACCTGTACGTCAAATAGGAATGCTAGTTAATTCTTTTGCGAGAGCTTCTGCAACTTCTTCGAGGTTATTTGAAGTTATTGATCAAGAGGAAGAAGTCAAAAATATTCAAGGGAATAGATTTAATAAACCTGTTGAAAAAATAGAAGTAAAAAATCTTTGCTTTTCTTATGGTCAAAATGAAGTATTGAAGAATATTAGCTTTGAAGCTAACCCAAATCATTCTATTGGCATAGTAGGCCCTCCTGGAGCAGGCAAAACAACATTATCTAGATTGATGCCAAGATTTTATAATCCTAATGAAGGATCGATTCTACTTAATGGTCTAAATATTAACACTTTAGATTTAATTGATTTGAGAAAATCTGTTAATCTTGTTGACCAGGATAATTTCCTTTTTTCTGATACTTTTTTTGAAAATGTAAGATATGGAGACCCTAAAGCTTCAAAAAATATGGTTGAGTGGTCAACAGACAAAGCTCAAATACATAAACATATTGATGAATTACCAGGAAAATTTGATACTTTAATAGGAGAAAGAGGAGTTCAATTATCAGGTGGCCAGAGACAAAGACTTTCAGTTTCAAGAACTTTTCTTTTTCAATCTAAAGTAGTTATCTTTGATGATTCAACTTCTGCAATTGATACTCAGACAGAAAAAAGAATTAGAGACGAAATGATTTCCTTAGGCACGGGAATAACTTTAATTGTTATTGCCCATAGAATTTCTTCTGTAATGAATTTGGATGAAATATTGTATCTTGACAAAGGAAAAATCATTGAAAGAGGAAATCATAAAGAATTAATGAATAAAAAAGGTTACTATTCAGAACTTTATAACATGCAAATAAATCCAGAATTGAAGGTTTAAATGGTAAGTTTATCAGATGAAGATATCAGATCAAGATCGTTTGATTACAATATAATTAAACGCTTTATGCCTTATGTTCTTGTATACAAAAGAGACGTATTTATAGGATTTTTTTTCATATTATTATTGACAGGCTCATCTTTATTAATACCTTTAATAGTTAAAAATTTAATTGATCAGTCTAGCTGTTTAATAGGTACTTCTTGTGCAGATGTTGATTTAGTTAAAAAAGGTCTGTTTTTAGGATTATTGCAATTTTTAGGGCTCGCTGCAGTAGTAAGTGTTTCTATTTTTTTATCAGATTTAATAATTGAAAGAGTAGGAGAAAATATTCTTTTGGATCTTAGACAAAAAATGTTTTTACATTTACAAGACGTTTCTATTTCATTTATGGATAAAACAGATGTAGGAAAATTAATGTCAAGATTGCAAGGAGATGTAGCTGCAATGCAGGAAGCTTTACAAATGTCTGTTTTTGCTATTGGAGATTTAATTCTTATTTGTGGGATAATAAGTGTTTTGCTTGTAATGAATGTTCAATTAGGAATATTAACTATTATAGTAATGCCTTTAATGATATTAATAAGAATGATTTGGTTACCAAGGGCTAGAGTTGCATTTTTAGATGCAAGAACAAAAAGTTCGGCAGCAACATCTTATTTAGCTGAAAATATTAATGGAATTAGAACCATTCAATCATTTAATAGGCAAGAATTTAATAATAAAATCTATGATAAAAAGGCAAACGATTTATTGAAAGCTCAACTAAAGGCTGCAAAACTTTCAAGTTTAATGCTTCCGACAGTTGAAACATTAACAGGGATTTCATTTGCAATAATTATTATTGTAGGAGCAAATTTAGTTATAAATGACCATATAACAGCAGGAGTTATGGTAGCTTACATATTACTAGTTCAAAGATTTTTTGATCCTATAAAAACTATTTCTATGCAATACAATGCTATGCAGAGAGCGATGGCTTCTGGTTACAGAATATTTGAAGTACTGGATATTCCAGTCACTATAAAAGATCCTAAAAACCCACTTGATTGTCCTTTAGATGGATCTATAAAATTTGAAAACGTTTCATTTGCTTATGTAGATGAAAATTATATATTGAAGGATTTTGATTTAAAAATTGATAATGGTCAACGTATAGGTATAGTTGGACCCACAGGAGCAGGAAAATCGACTATATCAAATTTGATCCACAGATTTTATGACACTAATCGAGGGAAGGTTATTTTAGGAGGCGTAGAAATAAAGAAATTTTCTCAAGAATATATAGGTGAAAAAGTAGGAATGGTTTTGCAAGATCCATTTTTATTTTCAGGAACAATACTTGAAAATATTAAATATGGCAATCCTGGCATTTCAATTAAAGACATCAATAAATCCACTGAACTTTTAGGAATGACAGATTTCATTGAATCTTTAGACAATGGTTTCGATACTGTTATAGGGCAAAGAGGCTCAGATTTATCTATGGGACAAAGACAACTTTTGAGTATTTTAAGAGCCTTAGTAGCAAATACTCAATACCTAATTTTAGATGAAGCCACTTCTTCAATCGATTCGTACACAGAGAAAAAAATACAGAATGCTTTAGATGTATTACTTCAAAATAGAACTTCCATTACTATTGCACATAGATTAGCTACAGTAAGAAAATGTGACAAAATTATAGTTTTGAATGCAGGTCAAATTGAAGAAACGGGATCCCATGAAGAACTTTTACAGAATAATGGACTTTATAGTAAATTATATAATTTGAATTACTCGTCGTTTGATGATTAGATCTAGATGTTTTGACCAGGCTCTGATTCATCATAGTCATAGTCATAATTAAATTTTATGAATTCTTTTTGGTCATCAGGTACTTCATCTTCTTCAAAGATAGCACTTTCAGGGCACACAGGTTCGCAAGCTGCACAATCAATACATTCTTCTGGATTTATAAATAATTGATTATCCCCAGGTTTTGAATAAATGCAATCTACCGGACAGACATCTACGCATGCTCCATCCATAACATCAACACAAGCTTTCCCTATAATATAAGTCATAATTTGAATTCCTTTATTTTTCTTATAATGTCAGACTATTAAGTAGAATAATAAACAAAATAAATTGTAAATTTCATTAATAGTTGAAGACGACTTTAAGCTATTTTAAATCCTAACCTTGGCAACATCCTTGTCCAGAAGAAGAACCTCCGCAGCATCCGCCAGCTTGTTCATTATTTTCTGGTTGACCGCCGCCACATCCACAGGCTCCACCACCACATCCGCCTCCACCTTGAACGTTAGGGTTAGAAATAACAAACCCAGATCTTTGGAATCCTTCAACGTAATCAATATTGGATCCTTCAACGAATTTTAAACTTTCTTGGTCAACAACAGTTTTAATAGTTGATTCTATTACAACATCATTACTCTCAGGTTTTTCAACAAGTCCAAATACGTATTCAAAGCCACCATTTGGTGTTTCATCAATAGAAACTCTTAGATAACTCTCTTCATTACCTTGTTCTTTCATAATTTCTTGAAGTTTTTCACTTGCAATTTCTGTGTAACTTACTATTTGCTCTGAATCTAACAATTTACTCTCCAGTGATTAATTATTCCGAATTAATGTTATTTTACTTTATTTTAAAAAATTAAATCAATCATTACATACCAAAAAAACTAAATTTTAAATCATTCTATGGATCTTTTTTATAGGTATAATATTCATATCAAATGTTATTTTTTGGAATCAAATGGATCAAATAGACAGAAAAATAGTCTCAATGTTAGGTCATGATGGGCGATTATCTAATTCCCAAATTGCTAGAGAGTTAAAGGTCAGTGAAGGAACCATTAGAAGAAGAGTAAAAAATCTACTAGATTCAAAAACAATTTCAATAGTTGCCGCCTCAGACCCTAAGAAACTGGGCTTTTTTTCAGAAGCCCTTATTGGGGTACAGTGTGAGCCAGACAAAGTTACAGAAATTTCAAACAAGATAGCTTCTCTTGAACATACAAGATGGGTAATTGCGACAACAGGTAGCTACGATGTTTTTTGTTTAGTTGCTTTAGAAAGCTCAGAAGAATTAGGTAATTTTATCCGTATTGATATTGGATCAATTGATGGAATTATTAGAACTGAAACTTTTGTAAATTTATCAGTAGCTAAAAGAGAATATGGGGATTAAATATTACCTAATAGGGGAATTATGTATAGAGATATAATGTGTGGAGAAATTTCTTCATTAAATGAAGAACAAAAAATTAATTTAGCTGGTTGGGTTTCAAAAAGAAGAGACCATGGCCAATTAATATTTATTGATTTAAGGGATAAATCAGGAATTATGCAAATAGTATTTAATCCTGAAATTTCAGAAAAAACTCATGCAAACGCAAAAGAATTAAGATCAGAGTGGGTTATATCTGTATCAGGCACTGTTAAAAAAAGACTAGAAGGAGCTGAAAATTCTGAGATTTCTACAGGTAGCTATGAGCTTATTGTAGATTCTATGAATATTTTATCAGCTTCAAAAACACCTCCTTTCGAAATATCTGATTCTAATGAAGTATCTGAAGAAATAAGATTAAAATATAGGTTTTTAGATTTGAGAAGAAGATCTATGCAGAAGAAAATTTCTTTAAGACACGAAGTTACTAAATTTATTTGGGAAAATTTATCTCAAAAAGGTTTTACACATATTGAAACTCCAATTCTAATTAAAAGTACCCCTGAAGGAGCTAGAGATTATGTAGTCCCTTCAAGAATTAAAAATGGTTCATTTTACGCTTTACCTCAATCTCCCCAACAAATGAAACAAATGCTAATGGTGTCAGGGTGTGATAGATATTTTCAAATCGCTAGATGTTTTAGAGATGAAGACCTTAGAGCTGATAGACAACCTGAACATACTCAATTAGATTTAGAAATGAGTTTTGTGCACCAAGAAGATGTAATGCAAGCAGTAGAGAGTTTATACATATCTATTATTGATAATGTTGATAAAGATATTGTTGTAGACTCAATCTTTGAAAAAATTTCATATTCGGATTCAATGAAAAGATTTGGCACAGACAAACCCGATTTAAGATTTGGTATGGAATTGAAAAATTTGACAGATATAGCCAAAAATATCAAATCAAATGTAATAAGTAATTCTTTGTCTGCAGGAGGGATTATAAAAGGATTTGTTGTGAAAGATGCTTCTTCATATGGGAGAAGAGATTTTGATAGATTGACAGATATGGTTAAAAAACAGGGTGCAGGTGGATTGATTTATATTTCAATTCCAAATCAAATCGAAGGTTCAATAAAACTTGAACAAACTACAGGACCACTTAATAAATTTTATTCTGAAGAAAACTTTGATTCTATTTTGAATAAGACAGGTGCAGAATCAGGAGATGTGATTTGTATGATTATAGGAGAAGAAAAAATAGTAAACTCATCACTGTCATTTTTACGAAATTACATAGCTAAAGAAAAAAAAATGTTAGATAAAAACATAATGAAATTTGTATGGGTTACAGACTTCCCTTTATTTGAAAAAGATGAGGACAATAAATGGCAAGCAGCCCATCATGTTTTTTCTTCGCCAAAAACAGAAGATTTAAAATACTTAGAAACAGATCCAGGAAAAGTTAAGGCAGATCTTTTTGACCTTGTTTGTAATGGGGTTGAATTAGGATCTGGTTCTATTAGAATTCATGACAGAACATTACAAGAAAAAGTGTTTGATGTAATAGGATATTCAGCTCAAGACGTTAGTAGTTTATTTGGGCACCTACTTGATGCATTTGAATATGGAGTCCCCCCACATGGAGGAATGGGATTAGGATTAGATAGATTAGTTGCAATGCTATCTAAAGAAGAGTCTATCAGAGAGGTTATTGCTTTCCCTAAAACCCAAACTGCTTCAGATTTACTTTTTGGTTCTCCTGATCTTATTTCAAAAGATCAGCTAAATGAATTAAGTATTAACGTTATTAAAGAAGAGGAATAAAAGATTACAAATGAATATAGATATAAAAAAAGAAAAAAATAAGCAAGTTGATATAGAAATATTAGTAGATGATTTTTTGGTAACAAAGCATTTGAAAAATTCTGCAAAACAAATTTCAAAATCATCTAATATAAAAGGTTTTAGAAAAGGAAAGGTTCCTTACAATATTATTGAATCCCAATATGGTAAAGATTATATTCTTGAAAATAGTTTAGATTCAATAATTCAAGAAGTAGCTCAAGAAGTATTGGATAAAAATAAATTTGAATTTCCTTGCGCTCCAAAAGTAGATATTTTAGAAAGAGAGCCTAAATTAAAGTTAAATTTAATGGTCCCAATGATGCCTGAAGTCACTTTGGGAGACTATAAAAAACTTAATACGACTGTAAAAAAAGAAAAAATTACAAAAAAACGTTTAGATGAAGCAAAAAACAGAATTTTGGAATCAAGGTCAACATGGGAACCCAGTAATAAAAAACTAGATTTCCCTGGCTTTGCCAAAATAAACTTGATTGCTACTTGTGAAGAAAAAGTAATTGTTGACGAAAAAGAATTTGATTTTTATGCAGTTGAAAATAGCAATTTGATTGCTCCTGGAGTATCAGAAAATATTAAAGGGATAAAAAAAGGTGAAAAGAAAAGCTTTACTTTGACTTTACCTTTAGATTGGAAAGAAGAAGAGTACCAAGGTAAAAATGCAAAATTTGAAGCTGAATGTATAAATGTTCAAGAAAAGGTATCACCAAAACTGGATGAAAAATTTCTTAAAGAATTAAATCCTGAAATTAAAGATATTAATGATTTTGAAAGCCAATTAAAAGAAGAAATCACTGCTGAAAATGAATATAAATATAATATTGAAGTTGAAACTGAAATTTTAGAAAATTTACTTAAAAAATCTAAATTTAAAATTTCTGAAATTCAAATACAACGTTCCGCTGATCATATTATTGAAGATAGAGCGAGGTCTGTTTCTCAATACAATATGAAATTTGAAGATTATTTGAAAGCAATAAATAAATCTACAGAAGAATTTTATAAGGAATCTCTTGAAACTGCTGAACAAGAACTTAAAAGATATCTAGCTATAGAAGAAATTATTAAATTAGAAAACTTCAAAGTAGAAGATGAAGACATTCTTGCAGAAATAGAACTTATAAAACAACAATATAAAGATCAAAAAATTGCAGATGATAATACTTTAAGAAACCATGTTCAAAGCAATCTTCAAAGAAAAAAATGCTTAGAGTATCTTGTAAAGTCTTCTAAAAAAACAACAATTAATCGAAAAAATAAATAATATTTAGTAAAATTGTATTATTAGTAATAAAGGAGAGCTCTTTTGAAGTCAAATATAACTAATCCAACATCATTAATTCCTTCTGTAATAGAAACTACTTCAAGGGGGGAAAGAGCCTATGACATTTTCTCTTTGTTATTAAAAGAAAGAATAATTTTTTTAGGAACTCCTGTTGATGATTTTGTTTCAAATACTATAGTTGCTCAGCTTCTATATCTGTCAAGAGAAGATCCTGAAAGAGATATAAATTTATATATCAATTCTCCTGGAGGGTCAGTTTATGCAGGTCTTTCTATTTATGACACTATGCAAATGATCCCGAACGATGTATGTACTTTTTCTGTAGGATTGTCTGCAAGCATGGGAACAATATTATTAACGGCTGGCGCAAAGGGGAAGAGGTATGCTTTACCTAATTCTACAATGATGATGCATAGTGTTTCTGGAGGTGGTGGAGGAACAGTTGCAGATATCCAAATACAAGCAAAAGAGATCCTAAGAATTAATGAGAAGCTTACAAAAATCATGGCTCTTCATACAGGTCAAAGTGAAACTAAAATTAGAAAAGATGAAGATAGAGATTTTTGGATGGATGCTGAACAAGCTGTAAAATATGGGCTGGTTGACCAAGTGATTTACCCTGACAAATCATCAAAATCTAAAACTAATAAGAAGAAATAATTTGGAAATTTTTTATAAAATCTGATTAACTTCTTTAGATAAATCAACTAAATTGTTTTTATTTATATCTATTTCTCCATTAGATATTTTCTCTAAAGTTTTTTTAAGCAATGCTTTTTCGTGGGAAATTATTTTTTTTCTAATTTCAAAAAACAGGGTTGAAGTTTCTATGTCTTCATATTGTTCATTTATTTTTTCCCAAAGCCCAATATTTCTTTTGTTCTTTATATGGAATTCACAAAAAGATATATTAGGGCCATCATCTAAATCAGGCGTCATTAGATGTATTGAAATCCCAGAAGACTTTGATTGCGAAAGAATTAGACTTTTTATAACGTTTTTCCAAGTTCCATTTGGTCCATTTGGTAAAGCAGGATGAAGGTTAAGAATTTTAAAATGATTGCATATAACAGGAGAAAACAACATATATCCTGCTGCAATTATAATATCTGTCTTGTACCTAGATATTTTAGATAAAACAACTTCATCAAAACTATTTCTTAGCTCTTTCCAATGAGACTGCTTTTGTGATTTATATTCTTTTGATGAAAATGTAATCATTTCAATCTTATTTTTTTTCACAAATTTTATGAAATTGTCAGATCCTTTTTTTTCTCCAAATTCTCTGTTAGAAAAAACATATTTTATAGAAATTTTTTTTTCATTGTGCAGATCTACACCTTGTTTCAATAAACCTAAGGATCCTTCTCCATTACCAGTCGATAACCAACCAACAGACAAAATATTGTTTTTTTGGTTCATATTTTATTTTCTTCCAAGGTAGGAACCGTTTGAAGTAGAAACATTTATTTCTTGACCATTCTCAATAAATAATGGGACTTGAAGAGTGAGCCCTGATGTAGTTGTTGCAGGTTTAGTAGCTCCTGATTGAGTGTCGCCTTTTAGTCCCACGTCAGTATTTTCAACAGTCATTATTATTGAGGATGGCAATTCAATCGCTAGTGGCTTAACTTCTAAAAAAATAATTGAGATACTGTTTCCTTCAGCTAAATATTTTGAAGCATCTCCAACAATTTTCTCGTCTAACTCATATTGTTCAAAATTAGAATTGTCCATAAAAATAAAAAAGTTTTTGTCCTTATATAGAAATTGGGCTTCTCTTGTATCTGTAAGTGCTAATTCTAATTTTTGATTTCCAGGAACTTTTTTTTCATATACATTACCTGATTCTATGTGTCTTAATTTTAGAGTAAGAGTAGGTGGAGCTTTAGGAGCTTGTCTATGTTGCCATTCTAAAATTTGATATATTTCATCTTGTAATATTATTGTCATATTCCTTTTTATTTCACTTGATGAAATTGTCATTATTTTCTCCTTATATTTAATTATATTTTATGCTTTTGGGTGAGCTTTTGTATAGACATCTCTTGATTTTTCTACGGAGATATGGGTATAAATTTCTGTAGTTTTAGGTGAAGTGTGTCCTAGTAGTTCTTGAACAACCCTTAAGTCTGCACCTCCATCTAAAAGGTGAGTTGCAAATGAATGCCTTAATGTATGTGTATGATAGTTTGGGTTTAGCTCTGCTAAATTTATATATTTCTTTACAATATGTTGGATACTTCTTATTGATAATCTACTTCCAGACTTACTAAGAAAAAATGCCTGCTCTTTACTATTTTGATTTGATCTAATGTTTAAGTATTTTTTAAGCACCTTAGACGTTGAATTAGAAAAAATTACAGATCTATATTTAGATCCTTTCCCAAATATAATTGCTTGGTTGATTTTAGTATCAATGTCATTTAAGTTTAAGCCATTTACCTCAGATACTCTTAAGCCAGCTGAATATATAAATTCTATAATTGCGTGATCTCTTTTGCCTAAATTAGAACTTATATCTATTAAACTGATCATTTTGTCTATTTCTTCAGTAGTTGCAATTGAGGGTAGTTTTTTTTCTGCTTTTGGAGTACTTATTTCAGAAAAGAAATTTTTTGATAATATTTTTTTTTCTAGTAGAAATTCAAAATATATTTTCAAATTTGAAATAATTCTACGAATTGAAGCATCAGATTTATTTGACTTTGATTCAGAGATGAACTTTCTAATTGAATCAATATTTAATTCTTTGCTTATGTTTTTTTTAAAATAAACAATAATACTATCTATATCTTGTCTTTGATTTCTTAATGAATATTTAGATAAATGCTTACGATTAGAAAAAAAAGGATCTATCTGTTTTTCAAATCTATCTAGTATGTTTTTTATTTTCATAATAATAATGATAATAGTAAAATTATTTTTGAATGAATTTATAATTTAAACGAGGATGAGTGAATATTATTTTTTTGCTAAGATAGCTTCGTTGAAGTATTCAAGATTATTCTTTCTATTTCTGCCTATAGAAACCCAACATTTTTCAGGAAGATAGCTTTTATGGTCGGTTCTTCCTTTTTCATCATAATTCTTTTCACATGCAAGGAAAGCTCCATCATCTTTTATAGATTTCTTCTTAATGGGGATCCATTTCATATGCACTGCTTCACAGTTATAATTTTTCTCTCTTAATCCTTCAGTTTGATCAAATTCATCACCTCCACAGAGTTCTATTTCTCCTGAACATCTAGGGCAGTGAATATCTGTAAAATGATGAGCTGAACTTGGATCTATAGCATCTTTTTTATTATCTTTAGAAAAATTATTTTCACCTATTTTTTTCAATTTATCTAATTTGTTGCTAAAATTCTCATAAAAATCACAAACTACTTTTTCCCAATTTAATTTACCTTGAGCAATTTCATCTAAGTTTTTTTCCATATCGCTTGTAAATTCGAGTGATATAAAATGATCACCAAAAATTGGCAAAAGAGCGTTTATCATACCCTTGCCAACGTTTGTTCTATATAAGCTTCTACGTAAAATTATCACTGCTTTATGATATTGAATTCTATCCATGATACTTGCATAGGTACTTGGCCTTCCTATACCACTAGTCTCTAATTCTTTTATCAGGCTTGCTTCTGTATATCTACTTTTTGGTCTAGTAAAGTTTTTTTGTTTATGTATCTCTTCTAACTTTAAAATTTCACCTGTAGTGAGATTAGGGACTTTGTCGTAGGACTGTTTTAAGTCTAGAATTTTGAAACCGTCAAACACAGATTCTATATATTCAGATTCAAATAAAAGTTCCTCTTTTTTGTTATCTTTTGCTTCAACTGTTAAAGTTGTTTTTTCAGAAAGACTATCTTTCATCTGAGAACCCAATGTTCTATCCCAAATAAGTTTATATAACTTGTACTGTTGGTCATTTAATTGAGTTTTAAGTTTTTCAGGAGAGTTTTTAATATCGGTTGGCCTTATAGCTTCATGGGCTTCTTGAGAATTTTTTGAACTTTTCGAATACACTCTTGTTCCTGAGTAATAATCATGTCCATATTCTTTTTCGACATACTGTCCAATAGTGCCTAGTATTTCTGAAGATATAAAAGTTGAATCTGTTCGCATATAAGTTATGAGGTTTAATACTTTGCTTCCAGTTTCAATTCCTCTAAATAGTTCCTGCGCAATATCCATTGTTCGCCTAGGTGCCATTCTTAACTCTGAAGACGCGGCTTGTTGCAATGTACTTGTTGTAAATGGGGCTCTAGGTTTACTTTTGAATTTATTTTTGTTTATTGAAAGAACCTTAAATTCTGATTTTGATAATTTTTCTTCAAGTGCATTTGCACTATCTTCATCAGGGATTGGGATTACTTTGTCTTTTTTAACATCAAAAATAAAATAATCTTTTTTTGATTTATTCCCTTTTAGCTGAGCGTTTACGAGTTCATTTTTTTTATTTGTTAAATCTACTTTTATACTCCAATATTCTAAAGCATTGTGAGATTGGATTTCATCTTCTCGGTTATTTACAATTAGCAGGGATGGACCTTGGACTCTTCCTGTGGCTCTTCCTCCTACTCGAATAGCGCTGGAGAGAGGAGCTGATGTTTCAAATCCTACAATTCTATCCATTACTCTTCTTGCTTTGTACCCATCTACCAAATCCATATCAATTTTTTTTGGGTTATCAAAAGACTCTAAAATTGCATTTTTAGTTATTTCATGAAAGACAACTCTGTTAACATTTTTTTTGTCTAATATATCTAATTCATCAGCTAGATGCCATGAAATTGCTTCACCTTCACGATCGGGGTCAGAAGCTAGAAAGATTGATTCAGGTTTTTTTTCTTTTATAAACTTAGAAATTTCTTTTATGTTTTTCTTACTCTTTGACTCAACAGCCCAACTAAGCTCAACTTTGGTATCATCCAAATTTATTTCGTAACCATTATTTGATTCTTTGTCGCCCCATTTTTTTGTTGTTAGATCTCTAACATGCCCATAAGATGCCATAACACTATAATTATTACCTAGATAATTTTGTAGTGCTTTTGCCTTTACAGGCGATTCTACTATAACTAAATTTTTTGACAAAAAAGTACCTCAATATGTTTGTTTCGGTTTAAATATTATATATCATAATTTCTGGCGGAGAGGACAGGATTCGAACCTGCGGTACGTTTAACACGTACACACGCTTTCCAAGCGTGCTCATTAAACCACTCTGACACCTCTCCTAAATTTTTGATATGTCTATAACTATGTTATTATTAATTCTTATTAGTCAAAATGAATAGCTTATTGAATTATCAAATTTTTTTATATGAATCTAACTTTTTCTTAAAGACTTTTTTCTAAAACCCAAACCCTATGAAACCTCCGTCGATATTTAATTTATTCAAAAAAATTCTCAACATTAACCTCTCAGAACCAACACATATTAAAAATTTAATTGCCTCAGGTGTGAAATTTAAAGATGTAAAATCTGTTTATATAGAAGAAACTGTAGAAATTTCTCCTGGGACAATTATTTTACCGTCTACTTATCTAACAGGAAAAACTATAATAGAATCCAATTGTGTCATAGGTCCGAATACAACAATTTCAGATTCTAAAATAGGAAAATCTTCTAAAGTAATCTTTTCCATTGTTAGCAATTCTTCTTTGGGAGAAAAAAATGAGATAGGCCCGTTTGCGTATATAAGAGAATCAACTATTACTGATTCAGAAGTAATAATAGGAAATTTTGTTGAAGTTAAATCTTCTAAAATAGGTAAAAATACTAAATCTAAACACTTAGCCTATATTGGAGATGCTGAAGTTTCGAAAAATGTAAATATTGGAGCAGGTTTTGTAATTGCAAATTATGATGGAAAATTAAAAAACAAATCATTAATCAAAGAGAATGTTTTTGTTGGTTCAAATTCAACTATTATTTCTCCCGTTATCATAAACAGTAATTCTATTATCGGTGCCGGATCTGTAGTTACTAAAGATGTTTTATCTGAAGAAACTGTAGCGGGAAATCCTGCGAGAAAATTGAGAGAGTAGATAAACTATGGATTATTTTTTATTTTTAATTATTTCTAGCTTTTCAATTATAATTTATACATTTATTAATTATTCTTTGAGTATTTTAGGATATAGAACATTTGGGCTTTCTACAGAAGAGTTTGAAGCCGAAGATATTGATTTTGAAAAAACAGAAGGAAGCACTTCGAATAGACTTTCTTATGAAGCATATATTTTAGCTATTTTTATAAGAAATTTAATTATATGTATTGGACTTAGCTCTTTTATTTTATTTTTAAATAAAAGTGGTTTAGTTGAAAATATATTAAATATGAATCTTTTAGGATTATCAGTATTATTTTTTTTTATTCTAGTTATTTCTATAGTTATTACAAACAAGATTTTTTCTGCACTAAATAATAAATTGTATTCTATTGCATTAATTGTAGGCAAATTTCTAGAATTCTTTGCTGGTATTCCGAAGTTTAATAAATTTATAAGATATATAGGATTGCCTGCTTCTAATGAATCTAATGATGATGATAAGGCAACCGCTACTTTAATTGAAACTTTAGATCTTTTAGAATCCGATCAAATTCCAGCTCACCAAGAAGACCTTAGAATGATCAGAGGAATTTTAAGAATGGATGATTTGAGAGTAAGTGAAATCATGAAACCAAGACCTGATATAGTAGCAGCATCAATCGATGAACCAATTAATTCGATTATTGAAAAAATGGCAGTAGGAGGATATTCTAAAATACCTATTTATAATTCTGATTTAGATAGTATTTCAGGCGTGTTATTTGCTAGAGACATTCTTGCTTTAGAAAAGGAAAAAATTAATAGCGAGACTATTAATAACTTAATACGCCAGCCAATATATATACCTGAATCTCAAAATCTAGAAACTTTATTAAAAGAATTTCAAACACATAATATTTCAATAGGAATGGTTCTTGATGAGCATGGGACAGTATCAGGGCTTGTGACTGTAACTGATTTAGTTGAGGAAATAATAGGTGAATTATCTGACGAATTTGATGTGGATCCTCCTGAAATACAAGAAGTTAGGCAAGGAATTTTTTTGTTAGACGCTACTTTATCTATTGACCAAATAAATAGGAAATTTAATCTAAAAATTGATAGCGAAGGAATTTCAACAATAGGCGGTTTTATATATTCTCAATTAGGTAGGATCCCTTCAAATGGAGATATAGTCGAAACTTCAGATAGCTTTATAACTGTTAGATCTGTTGTTGGAAGAAGAATAAAAAGAGTCTCCTTAGCGTTGAAATAGCTTCTTTATATTTTAAAAAGATTTTTTGGGCTTATCACTAAAACTCACAATTTAAACTTGCAAGTGCAGTAGTGTGAATTAAATCTGAAACATAGATCAATACAGATAAGAAAGGATTGTTTAAGCGTCTTCATTTAACACACTATCAATAATTTTTTTCTGCAAAGTAGCTTCAGGACTATCTTTGTCCTCAATTTGGCAGAGTTCAAACGTTGCTTTCCACAATGCCCAAGATCGTGCTCTAAGCCAAGTATCATTATCCAAATCAATTTCACGGATAAAAATCTCACGTGCCTTGCCATAAAGATATGTCCAAGCGATAACTAAATCACAAGCAGGATCACCCATGGCAGTACCACCAAAGTCAATGACCCCTGATAACCTTTTATTATTAATGAGTATATTACCAACAGAAAAATCTCCATGGATCCAAACAGGCCTTTTCTGCCATCTAGTAGCACAAGCTCTTTCCCACAAATTTAAAGCACGCGGTCTATGTCAATATTATCTGCCAAATTAGCAAATTGCTCCTTAGCGCCTTTATCATAAACACTTACATGGTCACCACGCCACCAGTTATGTTTACCTGGTACAGGACCTTCTACATCCGTTATTCCTTGCAACTCTTTTAAGAAAGTTGCTAGATCTAGTACTATATTTTCTAGTGATTTATTATCAAGTTGAAAATGATTTGCACTGCGACCTTCAAGCCATTTATAAATAGAAAATACATAGGGATAATCAGAAGAAGGAACTCCCATTTTAATAGGTTCAGGAATTGCTATGCTTAGATGTGTTGCTAATTTTGGTAAGAACTCTTGTTCTTTTGGTACTTTGAGGGCGTAGGATTCTGCTTTTGGCATGCGAATTAGCATGTCATCGCCAATTCTATATGTTCTGTTATCGTGACCTTGTTCTTCAATATCAGTTACATTCAAATCAGCATATTCAGAGAATTGTGTTAATATTAATTTTTTTGCTAGCTCAATGCTAATCATAATGGTACTTTGGAGATTTTTTTATAAAATTTTAATATATTAAAACAAAAAGAACCCACATTGCTATGGGTTCTTTTTGTTTTACTTCTTTAGTAAGGGGTTAGTTTCCAGGGACTGCATCAATCATAAGGGCTGAAGCGTTTGCTATATCTCCACCACCTGAAGCTGTAATAGCTATTGGATAAATTCCATTACCATCTTCATCTACCCAAGAGAAAGAACTTGTAGATAGCGATATTGTTGTTTCAAAAGATCCGGCTCCGTCTGATGAAAGAGCAGATACTCCTGATTTATCAACACCAACTACATTTTTAGCAAATCCTGCTGAGTTTACAGCTGAAATAGTAATTTCAGTGTTTGCAGAAAATCCAGATCCTATTAGATTTATGTCTATATTGTCTGAATTTCTACTCCACTCTATTGTACTTGATCCATCTGAACCTACAGCAAGTAGTCCTGATGTAGACCCTGCTTTACCATCTTTACCTGCTGGGCCTGGTACTCCCGGTATTCCGTCATCTCCGTTAGATCCTGGATTTCCTGGTGCTCCTGGTGCTCCTGGTGCTCCTGGCTCACCTGGTAGTCCTGGTGCTCCTGATTCTCCTGGTGCTCCTGGTGCTCCTGAAATTCCTGGTAGTCCTGAAATTCCTGCTGGTCCTGCAGATCCTGTAGCTCCATCAGCACATGCATACATAAATAATGAAGCACTTACGATCAAACTTATCAATAATGATCTCTTCATATGATTACCCCTTTTAGTAAACAACTCTGTCAAAGCTATTTTTAGTCCTGACACAGTTTAATTAAATTTTATTTGTTGATTTATATTTCATCATTATACACGTAAGATAAAATTTATCACTAAGCAAATTATATTAAAAGTATATTTTAAATGAAATATATTCAAATCTATATATCATCTTATTTATTTTAGATTGCCTCTGTCAAGTAAAGTTTAAGCGAATTGTTTAGATTTTTTTTTAATTTTCAGGATTTTATGAATAACTTAGTCTATAAAACGAACTACAATATAAAGTTTTAGTGATATCATTATTTGGTAACAAAATTATAATATAGAGATAAAAGAAAGGTATAAGTCCCCACTGAGTGAAATCGAGAAAGATTTTGGGGTAGAAATTAGTAAATTGTCTAAAGAAAACGATCCAGCACTAAATAAATTATTGAAGCATGATAAAGACACCGGTTCATCGGAAGCACAAATTGTATCCATGACTGGTAGGATCAATCAATTAAATGAACACTTTAAAAGCCATAAACATGATCAATCCTCACGTAGAGGACTTCTGAAAATTGTTGGTAAAAGAAGAAGACTTCTAAAGTACTTAAAGTCCAAAAATTCTGAAAAGTACGAACAGGTTATTAAGTCCTTGGATATACGAGGATAGTTTTAATCTTATTTCTATTTCAAAGTTCCTGATTTCTAAAGGGACCTTTTAGAAAAATGACAAATATAAAAAAATATTCATTAGATATTAATGAAAGTAATCTTGAGGTTGAGGTTGGCAGGGTAGCTAATTTAGCAAACGGTTCATGTGTTTTGACACTAGGTGAGACTGTGGTTTTAGCAACTGCTTCTGCTTTAAACGTTCCTAAAGAAGGAATAGATTTCCTCCCACTTACAGTAGATGTTCAAGAAAAAGCTTATGCTTTAGGTAAACTTCCAGGAGGATTTTTTAAGCGTGAAGGTCGTCCAACAACTGATGCTACTCTTGTATGTAGGTTGATTGATAGACCATTAAGACCTTTATTTCCTAAAACCTATCATAATGACACTCAAGTGATCATAAGTGTTTTATCTTCTGATGAAGAGAATCCGTATGACGCATTAGGAATTATTGGATCATCAATTGCGTTGGCAATTTCTGACATACCATTTAAAGATCCTGTTGGTGCGTGTGTGATAGGCCTAATTGATGATGAACTAATTGTAAATCCAACTTATGGACAACTTCAAGAAAGCAAATTGAATTTGACTGTAGCAGGCACGGAAGATGCAATAATGATGGTTGAGTCAGGGTCTGAATTTGTAAGTGAAGAAATACTTTTGGATGCTTTGAAATTGGCACAGGAAATTAACGGAAAAATTGTACGATTTATTAAGGAAATTGTCGAAGAAGTAGGCAAGGAAAAATGGGAAATAGTAGAAGAAGACGATTCTTTAGAAAAAATAAAAAAACAAATAAATTCTGATTATCTTGAAGAAATAAAAGAAATAGTTAGATCCAAAGATAACAAAACAGACAAAATAGAAAAATATAATTCTTTGAGAGAAAAAATAAATTCAGAAATTTCTGATGAATTTGAACAAGATGATATTAATATGACTTTAGGTTCTATTGAGAAAAAAGAAATAAGAGAAGCTTTGTTAAATGAACAGATAAGGCCTGATGGAAGAGAATTCGATGAAATAAGAGAGTTATCATCAGAAGTTAGATATCTTCCTAGAGTACATGGTTCTGGGATTTTTACTAGAGGGGAAACTCAAATCCTGAATGCGGTTACACTCGCTCCCTTGGCTGATAGCCAAAAATTAGATGGATTTAATCCTATTAAGGAAAAGCATTTTATACACCATTATAATTTCCCTCCTTTTTCAGTAGGAGAACCTGGCAGAATGATGACAGGAAGAAGAGAGGTAGGGCATGGTGCATTGGCTGAAAGAGCTATTATACCTGTATTGCCTACTATAGAGGATTTTCCATATACAATAAGATCCGTTTCTGAAGCTCTGTCTTCTAACGGTTCTACATCTATGGCATCTGTTTGTTCTTCATCATTAGCATTGATGGATGCAGGAGTTCCTATTAGTTCTCCAGTAGCAGGAATAGCGATGGGGCTAATTACTGATGAAAAAGGTAAATTTGCTGTGTTGACAGATATACAGGGGGCTGAGGATCATATTGGAGATATGGATTTTAAGGTTGCTGGAACTAAAGATGGAGTAACGGCACTTCAAATGGATATAAAGGTAAAAGGTATAACATTTGAAATAATGGAACAAGCTTTAGAAAAGGCTAAGGTTGCAAGAATGAAAATTCTTGAGCATATGGCAACTACAATTTCTGAAGTAAGTGAAGAAGTTTCAAAATACGCTCCTAAAATAACTACAATAAATGTTCCTCAAGAAAAAATAGGAGCAGTTATAGGTTCTGGAGGAGCAACTATAAAAGGATTACAGTCAGACTTTGATGTATCTATAAATATTGATGACGACGGAAAAGTTATGATTGGAGCTAATAATTCTGAAAAAGCTGAAAGTGTAGTAGATGCAATTAATGCAATAATTAAAGACGTTGAAACAGGAGATGTTTATAACGCAAAAGTAGTTAAATTGATGAATTTTGGAGCATTTGCAGAAATTTTACCTGGTAAACAAGGTCTAATTCATATCAGCGAAATTTCAACTGAAAGAGTTGAAAATGTTGAATCTGTTCTTTCTGTAGGAGATCAGGTTGATGTAAAAGTCATTAAAGTTGATAAACAAGGGAGAACAGATCTTTCTATTAAAGCTCTAAAATCTTCAGACAATAAGTCAGACAATAAGTCAGACAATAAGTCAGACAATAAGTCAGACAATAAGTCAGACAATAAGTCAGACAATAGCTCCGAAGAAAAAGAGTATAACGAATCTAGAAGATCTGGAAAAAGGAAACAGGTTGGAGGATAAAATG
>Ga0315316_10000162_pt1 | contig 38375 bp, 36 predicted proteins | sample M160m3416metaG_FD_203702 | JGI IMG/M metagenome (GOLD analysis project Ga0315316, IMG submission 203702) | Ammonia-oxidizing marine archaeal communities from Monterey Bay, California, United States - M1 60m 3416 | ecosystem: Environmental > Aquatic > Marine > Intertidal zone | place: USA... | reverse complement strand
CCCAGTTCATTTGACTATACCTCACGACTTACAGGAAGCTGAAGTAAATGAAGAAGTTTTTGCAAGATTTAAGAAAAGTTCTTTAGATGATAATGATGATTGGCTCACATATCCTAATCCCACGCAGGTTAATAAATGCCTGAATTTATTAAGTAAAGCAAAAAAGCCAATGATAATTGCTGGCCTTGGGGCTGGAGCTACAGTATCTGAAAAAGACTTGGATAAATTTTTACTTAATACAAATATTCCATTTATGGGAGTAGATACTGGAAGGGGTTTGGTGGGAGATTCTCATCCAAATTCTATAGGTATTGGGTATATTCCTCTTAATAAAGCTGCTCAAAGATTAGATGAATGTGATGTAGTTTTGTTGCTTGGAGTGAAACTAGATTATCAATTAGGATTTGGGGGTTCTCCGCCATTTAGCAAGGAAACAATAATAATAAGTGTTGATCCTGAAATTTCACAAATTAATCGCCCAAGAACAGTTAGCCTTGCTATAAATAGTGATGTAGGATCTTTTGTAGAAAAAATATCTGGTAAATCTGAAGAATTTGAATGGCAAAATAACGATTGGGTAAAATCTTTGAAAGAAACAAAAAAAGCTTACTTAGATGAGATGGATAATTTGGCTGACAATTCTCTTCCTATGCATCCCATGGAAATAAGCAAAGCGATTAGAGAAAGTATTGATGAAGATACCTTTGTGGTTTTTGATGGAGGAGATTATTGTCATTATTCTAGAGCAACTATACCAATAGAAAATTATCTTAGAACAATGTATGTAAGTAGTTTTGGCATGATTGGTGTTGGACTTCCTTATGCAATAGGAGCCAAGGCTGCATTGCCAGATAAAAAGGTCGTTTTAGTGGTTGGAGATGGCTCTCTAGGCTTTCATGTTCCTGAAATAGATACATCAGCAAGACATAATTTGCCGATTACAATTGTTGTCGGAAATAATAGTTTATGGGGAATTGACTATTGGATACAGAAAGGTCTATATAATAGAGATGTGTGGACAAAATTAGATCAAACAAATTATGAACTTATTGCTAAAGGTTTTGGAGCCAATGGAGTAATAGCGGATAATCCAGCAGATCTAAAAAAAGAAATTCAAAAATCTTTAAATTCAAATAAAATTTCATTGATTAATGCTATTGTAAAAAAAATATCTAGCCCTGTTGCAGATGCAGCAGTTACTAGAAAGTTAGGAACTCACGGATAATGCCTTTTTTTGATCAAAATGACCTAGAGTCCAAAGAGATTCACCCTGGAATCAAAGTTAGAATAATGTGGGGAGAAAAAATAATGATGATGTTAGTTGATATATCACCTCATGCAGAAGTTCCAACTCATACCCATCCAAATGAGCAAGCTGGAAGAGTTTTATCTGGATCATTTAAATTAATAGTTGATGGCGAAGAAAGGCTATTGAAAGAAGGAGATCACTACTTAATTCCTCCTAATGTTCCACATAGCGCACATGGAAACGATTCTAATTCGCTTGCTTTAGATATATTTTCTCCGCCAAGAGAGGATTATAAGAAACTTTAATTACTTTTTAGTTTCCCAAAAAATATCACCAATTTCTTCTAAAGTCGCCTTAAATTCTTTTGCTTTTTCTAAATCAACATTCACTTTTACAAATGATCCAAGTTTACAGGCATTCCAAACTTTTTCATGTAGATCAGGATATTTTTCTAAGTGTTCTGGCTTAAAATAGTCTGTCCATATAACTAATATTTCATCCTTTGCTTTTTTGGCGTGTATTTCTTTTGCATTCACAAATCTAGCCATAGAATTTCCTAGAGAAGCTGAAGGACCTGCTGAATAATCTAGTCCTTCTATTAGTTCTGTCATTCTAATAACAGTTTGGGCAGCTTGAATTGCATCATTTGGATCATAAATTCCACATGGAATATCACAATGTGCTAAAACAGTGTCAGATTTTATTAGGTAGTTTTTAATTCTTTTTGAACTTATCATAACAATTACTCCTAGAGAGTTTATTTTATGATTTAATTATCTGAATTTTTTTTTAAATGTAAAGGAATTTATAATGTATGTTTCAAAAAATTAGATTTCAAAAAAATATAGTATTAGAAAATAGCATGAATCCTAATATATATGAAGGCGATGAGATTCTTATAAAAAAAATATTTTTTAATTATGTGCCTTCTAGGTTTGATATTGTGAAAGTAAACTTGAACAAGGAGAGTTATATCAAAAGAGTAATTGGTTTGCCTAATGAAAATTTGATGCTTAATAAGGAATCTGTCTATATAAACAATAATGAGCTTGAAGAAAAATTTAAATTAATTCAAGCCGAATATTCTCCTTTAGAAATTAATTTGGGAAAAAAAGAAATTTTCTTAATGGGGGATAATAGAATTAATTCAATAGACAGTAGAGTATTAGGTCCATTTAATTTAAGTGATGTAGTGGGAATCTTTAGTCAGTAATTAATTTAGCCACTTTTCTTCCACTAATTACAGCACTCTCCATAGTTGATGGCCATGAAGTGTTTGTCCAGTCTCCAGCAAAAAATAAATTATTAAAGGGAGTATCTATATTTCTCTTGTTAGATGAATTATCAATGCATCTAAAAGTCGCATTAGGTTGTTTTACTACGCAATATTTTTCTAAATCACTAACTTTTATGTGAGGAAATAATGAGATTAGTTCATCTAAAAACAATTTTTTTATATAAGATTTATCTTTATCTATCCATTCCCATGCTGCACTTTGAGATATGACTATATGATTATCCTTTTTGTTATGATTTTTAGAAACATTAAATACCCATTGGATTTTACTGTCTGCTGATGCAATATACCTTTCCTTAATAACTGACTTTTTGAACCAAAAATGTATTCCAATAATTGGAGATGTTTCAAGTGGAGTACTATTAATATTTATATTTGAATCAGATAATAATTTTATTGCTGCACTTTGAGATGTAGATATTATGAAATTTTTAGCTCTAATAATATCTCCATTAGATAGTTTTATTCCAACTAATTTTTCTTTTGATGAAATTAAGCTTTCTACATTTGTTTTTTTAAAAATTCTTGATGAACCTTTTTCTATAATTTTTTCAATGGGTGCCCATAATGAAGATAAATTTGTTTTAGGTAGCCCAAGGTAAAGTTGCTCTTTACCAAAAAAACTTCTTTTAATTACAGACAGTGCTACATTTGTTTCAACGATTTCTAGATTATCATTAAGTGCAGGCTTTATGATTAATTCCCAAAAACACTTGATTGATTTAGAGTTTTGTTTATTATTGTTTAACCAGACCCCAAAGTTTTTTTCTTTGAAGTTGCTATTATCTATATCTGTAAATTTTATTTTTATTAATGCAATTAAGAGGTAGTATTTTTCAATAAGATTTAAGTGTTTGTATCTTGCTAATGAAATAAACAGCCCAAAGATTGATTTAAAATATTTAGAGCCAAGATAAGAAGTTTCGCCCTCATAAATTACAGGAACTTGAAAATTATTAACCTTGATTATTTTATTTTCAGAATCTATATCTTTTATTAAATTAACAAATTCTTTGCAGGCTCCTACTATAACATGCTGTCCATTATCTACTATTTCACCTGTATTCTGATCTTCAAATGAAAAAGCTCTTCCTCCTAGAAAAGCTGATTTTTCTAGAAGCAAAACTTTTAATCCTTTGTTATTGAGGGTGATTAATGAAGATAGGCCAGATATGCCTCCTCCTACAATAACCACATCATATTTTTTTGAATTTTTAATCAAGATATTTTTTCTTATTTGATAAGCTAAGCCCGAATAAATAACTAGTTATTGTTTTGATAGTTAATATTGATTTTTCAGATTTTGTAATCACTGGCCTTACTTGAAGAGTTTCGTAATTTATTTCATGTATTTTTATTAGTACTTTTCTTCCGCTGCTAACAAATAAGCTTATTGGTATTTTTTTATATCCTTTTAAAAGATTTATTAACTGAACGCCATCATTGAACATATCCCAACATCTTCTAGATTCAAATTCTATTAATTTATTGAAATTATTTGTTGAAGTTTGGTTAATAATTTCACTTTCTTTTACATTAAATTTTTTTAAATCTTCAATAGGAATGTATATTCTTCCTAGCTCTGAATCTCTTTTAATATCTTGCAGGAAATTAGCAATTTGTAGCCCAGTGCAAATCTTGTTAGATAAATTAATATGCTCTGTAGAATCATAACCAAAAATCTTTAAAACGATTTCTCCAACAGGATTAGCTGAAAGTTTGCAATAATTAATGAGGTCCTTATATGTTTCGTACCTATTATATTTTGTGTCTAAATCATTTGCTTTAATGAGACTTTTAAAAGATCTTTTAGGTAAATCGAATTTAGTTATTGTGTTCATTAATGGGAATAATCTGTCGCTAGGGTTACAATTTTTATTAAAGCATGTGTCTAAATCATTTGCCAAATCTTCTAGTTGTATAGTCGCAATATTTTTTTTCATATCGCCAATATCATCAACTGTCCTACAGAAATGATAAATCGCAGTCAAATGAGGCATTAAATTTGTTAAATAAAAAGATGACCAAAGAGGAAAGTTTTCGTAAGTTTGTTGAATTTTTTTTCTATTATTTCTATTTTGAATATTCATTAATAATCTAAAATTAAATTTTTAAAAAGAGCTTTTAATTGAATTTTTTTTGAAGATAAATATTCTTTTGGATCTCCAATTAATATGTTATAGGTATCTATTTCATAAGAAGTCAATGTCTCATTAATCGTGAAACATAAGTTATTTATTCCATCGAATTTATTTAGTGATTTCAATTCTTCAATAATATACTTAGAGTAATTATTATTGTTTAAACTAACTATTCTTCCATATGAAAAATCTAAATTAGATTTGTATACAGAGTACCGTATAATTTTTTGTTGGGAGGATTTAATTTTTATTGAGCTAGAGATCATGCCTCTGCCCCATTCTAGTTCTGTTTGATTAATATTAAATAAATCACTTGGAATCACTATCTGATTTTTTAATATTGATGAATTTATTGGGTCTATCAAGCCAATAAATATTGATGAATTTATTTGTTTATAATTATCTAATGACCATTTGATTCCAACTTTGCATTGAACTATTGACTCATTGCATTTGAATAACATAACTTCGTCTTTTAAAACTTTTGAGTTAGCAATATAGATTTGCATTTCTCCTGGGCAAGGTGTCAATTTTAAACCTGATAACTCTAGTAAATCTTCCATTTTAATATCTTCTTTAGTGCAAATTAATATCATTTAAGCTTCTCTGTTCATTAAAAAATTTGTTATTTCATTGAATGTTTTTTTATGTTCATCGGAAGTTGGTATATTTGAAATAGTATTTTGTATTTTTAATAAATATTTTTCAGCTATATTGTCACATTTATTTCTGATATTAATCTTATCCATTATATTTAGAAACTTATCGATATCGCCATCATATATTTCATTTTTTTTCATTATCTCATTTATTTCTTTGCCGTAAGTTGAATCACTATTTATAGTTAGTATTATAGGAAGACTTTTCTTCTTCTTTCTTATATCCCCTCCAACAGGCTTTCCTGTTTTGTCAGTCCCCCAAACTCCTAAAATATCATCTCTTATTTGGAATAGTAATCCTATATCTTTTCCGAAATCAGAAATTAATTCTAAGTCAGATTTAGCAAGATTTTGATTTGATGAAATAGCACCTAAAATAACTGAACATTCAATTAATGCTCCAGTTTTTAAACCAATCATTTTTAGGTATTCGTTTTCTGAAATTCTAGATTTTTTCTCAAAAGATATATCTAGAAATTGTCCTTCCATCATTTTTAAGTAACTTTCAGTAAGTAGTTTTTGTGAAAAAAATAATTTTTCATGACTAATCCCATGTTCAAGTAATTTTCCTAATTTTTGATTTCCTAGTACCAGTATTGAATTTCCTGTTATTAGGGCTTTTGGTATCCCCCAGATAGTCCATAATGTAGGCCTGTGTCTTCTTAATTTGTCATTATCTTCTATATCGTCATGAATTAAAGAGAAGTTATGAACTAATTCTACCGATATGGAACATGGTAAAGCGGCATTAATATCTCCAGACAGTGAATCGCATAAAGCAATACATAAAGCAGGCCTAAATGCTTTTCCTTGATAGGAATTTTCTTTGCCATTATCTTCCCATCCAAAATAATTATTAATATATTTTGAAATATCTCCATCATATGAAAGAACAGAAGATTTCAAGTAATCACTAATCATTACTTCATATTTTGTTAAAAAATTAGGTTTTTTAGTAAATTTTTCCATTTATAGATTAGATTTTACATTCCAATGAGCCAAAAAACTAAGTATATTTGTAAGTAGAAATAAATAAAAGTATTGTTGACATGATCTGTATCAAGTTATAATATGCATTATGCAATAAGAAATAGAATATGGTATATATAAATATATATTGAAAGGAAATAGTGGTTTTACCTAGAAGAGAAGATTATACAAATGAGGCATCTGAGGCACTTGAAAGAGCGCATGCTTGGGCATCAGATATGAGAAATGCTCAATTAGATGCTGAGCATTTGGCATTAGGAATGTTGTCCATTAAAGATGGTATGGCAACTAAAATCTTTGATTTTCTTGGTGCTGATTTAGAAAAAATTAAGAAAGATTTAGAGTTCTCTTTAAAAAAATTTCCTACTTTAGGCCAAAAGCAATCATCCACCAGAATGATTTATATTGAACCAAGATTGAAAAAAGTTCTTGATGAAGCGCAAGAGGAAAGAATGAGACTAAATGATGATTTTATTGCAATAGAGCATCTATTGAAGGGCTTAGTTTCACTTGAGGATGGAGAAGTTAATAAGCTATTTAATTTTTATGGCATTACTGTAGAAAAAATCTACCATGCCTTAAAAGAAATTAGAGGTAGTCAGAGAGTTACAGACCAAAGTGCCGAGAAAAAATATCAAGCATTAGAAAAATATAGTGTTGATTTGACAAAATTAGCCAGGGCAGGGCAACTTGATCCAGTTATAGGAAGAGATAAAGAGATTCAAAGAGTACTTCAAACTCTTACTAGAAGAACAAAAAATAATCCTGTAATTATTGGTGATGCTGGAGTTGGTAAAACAGCTATTGTAGAAGGTCTTGCGCAAAGTATAGTAATAGATGATGTTCCAGAATCTTTAAAGAATAGAAAATTACTTAAATTGGAAATGGCATCTTTACTTGCTGGTGCAAAATTTAGAGGTGAGTTTGAAGAAAGATTAACTGCCGTAATGGATGAAATAAGAGCAGCGTCAGGTGAAATTGTTTTATTTATTGATGAGATACATATAGTAGTTGGAGCTGGAGGCGCAGAGGGAGCAATAGATGCTGCAAATATGATGAAGCCTGCGCTTGCTAGAGGAGAGGTCCAATTAATTGGGGCCACAACTCCAGAAGAATATAGAAAATATATAGAATCCGATAAAGCACTTGAAAGAAGATTTACACCAGTAAATGTTAATGAGCCTGATCAAGAAATAGCTATAGAAATGCTGAAAATACTGAGGCCAAGATATGAAAAGCATCATAAAATTCAGATCACTGATTCGGCATTAGAAGCTTCGGTAAACTTAAGTGCAAGATATATGACTGAAAGATATCTTCCTGACAAGGCTATTGATTTAATAGATGAAGCAGCAGCCAAACTTAGAATTAACTCTGAGTCACTGCCGTCTAATATTAAAGACTACGATGATCAGATAAAAAATTTATTAGACAAAGAAGAGGCAGCTTCAGGTAGAAATGATTTTGAGGCAGCTGCAAAATTAAAATCTGAAAGATTAGGGCTGCACAAAGAAATGATTTCAGAAGATAATAATGAAAAAGTAGATAAAACCAGAATTGTAGACTCTGAAAGTATAGCCACATTGATAGCCGAAAGAACTGATATTCCTGTAGCTAGATTGATAGAAAAAGATAAAGAGAGACTTTTGAATTTAGAAAATAGACTCCATGAGAGATTGGTTGGTCAAGAAGATGCTGTTACAGCACTATCTAATGCTATTAGAAGACAGAGATCTGGTGTTAGTGACCCCAAAAGGCCAGTAGGAACATTTATATTCTTAGGTCCTACTGGTGTAGGAAAGACAGAGTTAGCAAGAGCATTAGCAGAAAGCTTATTTGATGACGAAGATAATATGGTTAGAATCGATATGTCTGAATATATGGATAAAGGATCTTCTACAAGATTAATTGGCGCTCCTCCTGGATATGTCGGCTATGATGACGCTGGCCAATTAACTGAAGCAGTAAGAAAAAGACCATTTAGGGTTATTTTATTTGACGAAATTGAAAAAGCTCATCCCGATGTAATGAATTTGTTATTACAATTACTTGATGATGGCAGATTAACAGATGGTCACGGTAGAACTGTTAACTTTAGGAATACAGTAATAATTATGACTAGTAATCTAGGCTCATCTCATATTGCTAAAGAATCAATAGGATTTTCAGGATCAAATAGTGAAATTCAAAATAGGAAATCAAAGGTAGAAGATGCTTTAGTTGAACACTTTAGGCCAGAATTTCTTAACAGAGTGGATGAAACTATAATTTTTGACTCTTTAACTCATGAAGAACTTTCAAAAATAGCATTGATAGTTACCAATAAGTTTATTGAAAGAGTCGGGAAGTTAGGAATTGTGATGAAGATATCTAAAAAAGCACTAGATTGGCTAGTAAAAAATGGATTTGATAAGTCTTATGGAGCAAGACCTTTAAAAAGAGTTGTTCAAAGAAGTATAGAAAATGAATTTGCTAAGAAAATGCTGGCAAGTGAATTTATGGAGGGGGATTCCGTATCAATTAATGTAAAAAATGGAATTTTATCAATTGACAAAGATAAGAAGATTGAAAAAAATAAAACCAGAGTTAAGACTAAGTAAAAGATAAATCCTTTAGTTTAATTATGATAAAATTTGATTTGTGAATCTGAATCGAAATGAAAACCAATCAGCAGGAGCTATCTTATTATGTGCTGGAAAAAGCTCACGAATGAATGGTTTAGATAAACCCACTTTAATTTTTGATAATATTCCAATATTTATAAAATCCTTGATTAAGTTTATAGACTCAAGCTTATTTTCAAAAATAGTCCTAATCGCATCAAAAGAAAATATTGCAGATATAAAAAAATTAATTTCTGATTATAAGTTTCCTCAAGAAGTGATATTAGGAGGGGAGAGGCGCCAAGATTCTGTGTCAATTGCTATTGATTATCTAAACCAATTTTCTATTGATAAAGTGGTAATTCATGATTCTGCAAGACCATTATTTTCTGAGTCAATATTAACTAAGGGAATGCAATTATTAGATAATAATAATGGAGTAATTCCCATTATACCTATTCAAGATACAGTAAAAAGAGTTAGTTCCAATGAAGTTATTAAAACATTAAATCGTAATGAGTTATTTAGATCCCAGACTCCTCAGTTTTTCAATTTTAATATTTTAAGCGAGTGTATTAGCAAGACTTCAAAAAAAATAAGTTATACAGATGAATCAGAGTTATTAGAAATAAATGGATATAAAGTTAATTGTATAAATGGAAATATAGAAAATCAAAAAATAACTACCCATGACGACCTAAAATTATTACAAGATTTTGGTCGGAGCATTAAATTTAAAAATGGTATTTCTTTAGATGTACATAAACTAATTGAAGGAGAAAATTTAATATTAGGAGGCTTAGAAATACCATTTGAAAAATGCTTAGAAGGACACAGTGATGCTGACGTTGTACTTCATGCGATTTCAGATTCAATTATCGGAGCACTTGGACAAGGAGACTTAGGAAAATATTTTCCATCTAATCAGGATAAATGGAAGAATGCATCATCTGAAATTTTTTTATTTAAAGCAATAGAATTAATGAACGAATTGAATTTCGAGATTTTTCATATAGATATTCAGGTTATTCTGCAGGAACCTAAATTATCAGACTTATTAATTAAAATTGAACAAAACGTATCAAATTTACTAAACTTGAATATTGAAAAAATAAACTTAAAAGTAACTTCTACTGATAATATTGGATTGATAGGATCTGGAGATGCTATTGGAACTTTATGTGCTGTTACATTGAGAGAATCTAATGATTGAAACATACGACTCTTTTTCACGAAAATATAAGAAATTAGGACCTCCAAAAAAAATTAATTTGTATGTCTGCGGAATAACTACCTCAGATTATTGTCATTTAGGTCACGCATTTTCTTCTATAATATTTGAAATTTTGGATAGATTTTTGTCTCATCAAGGTTTTGAGGTGTATAGAGTGCAAAATTTTACAGATGTAGATGATAAAATTTTAAATAAATCAATTCAAGAGGGCACATCTATGAAAGAAGTTGCTGAAAAATATACCAAAGCCTTCTTTGAAGACATGGATGCCCTTGGTATAAAAAGAGCTTCAATTTATCCAAAAGCCACAGAAGAAATAAAAAATATAATTTCATTTATATTAGAATTAGAAAAAAAAGAATTAACTTACATTAGAAATAATAGTGTCTATTTTAAAACAAATAAATTTAATGATTATGGAAAACTCAGTGGCAGGAAATTAGATGATGCCAAAACAGGCACTAGGATTAATGTTGATCTAGAAAAAGAATCTCAAGAAGATTTTGCGTTATGGAAATCAGTAAAAAGTGAAGAACCGGGCTGGGAGTCTCCTTGGGGATTAGGTAGACCAGGTTGGCATATAGAATGCAGTTCTATGGTAATCAATACTATTGGAGAGACTGTTGATATTCATGGCGGAGGGATTGACTTGATATTTCCTCATCATGAAAATGAAATAGCTCAAAGCGAATCTTTAACTGGTAAGAAATTTGCAAATATATGGATGCATAATGGAATGGTAAAGCTTTCAGGCGAAAAGATGAGTAAATCATTAGGAAACCTTATTACAATCAAGGAAGCCTTAAAAAAGTTTGATTCTGATCAAATCAGAATGTGGATACTATCATCTCATTATAGAAGCCCATTAATTTACTCAGAGGAACTAATTTCTAGTCAGTCTAGACCACTGTCTAGATTAAGAAAATCTTTAAAAAATATAGAAAATAATAATATTAAAAAGACAGATTGTTCAAAGGAAAAAGAAACTTTTATTAATGCTTTGTCTTCTGATTTGAATACTCCTGTGGCCCTTTCTCAGGTACTTTTATTATCTAAGAAAATTAATTCTGGTAATAACGAAGGTCATGATACCTCTGAGGCAAGAGAAGCACTGAATTCTATGCTTTCTGTTCTTGGTTTATGCCAGAATATAAATGAGTTTAAAAAAGATATAGATGATGAAGGAATAAAAGAATTAATAAATAAAAGAGAATATTACAGAAAAAATAAAGAATTTGATAAGTCTGATCAAATAAGAGGTGAATTAATAGAAAAGGGAGTCAAATTAATTGATAAGCCAGACGGAATTACTGATTGGGAGTTTATTTAGAATCTAACATTTAATACAGCAACAACAACAAAAATTACTGCCAAGGCAACAGTGCCTCTAAATAAAAGTCTTTCAAAGCCTCTTCTGACTCTAAATGAACTTTCAGCTTGACCAAAAAGGGCAGTTCCATTTCCTCTAACTTGCAAAAGTATTATTGCTATTAAGGATAAAGATATTACTATTTCTATTATTGTAAACATTATTTCTCGATTATATTCATGATAACGTTCGACAGTTTATCAGAGTCATGGTGTCCTTTAAAGTTAGAATTCATTAAGTCTTTTAGAATTATCTCTCCCCATTCATTATTTAAGTTTCCAATTTCCACACATTTACTTGTTGGAAAGTCTTCTCCTAAGTTACCAATGTTATTATTTATAATTATGTAATCTAACCCTAAATTGTCACTGTAATTTAGTAGAGTTTGTACGTGATCGCATGCATCAAATCCAGTAGTTTCTCCTAATTGAGTAGCTATATTGCAAACATATATTTTTTTAGCAGCAGTATTTTTGAGAGATTCTGAAATTTTAGGGACAAGAAAGTTAGGTATTATACTAGTAAATAGTGAGCCTGGACCTATTATAATATAGTCTGAATTCATAATAGCCTCTGTAGCTTTTGGATTTGCAGAGGGAGAAATAGGATTTAGGTTTAACCTGGAGATACCTGAAGAATTTTTTTGAATATTTGATTCGCCATCAATTATAGTCCCATCTTTCATATTTGCAGATAAGTTTATCTGTTCAAGAGTTGAAGGTAATAATTTACCTTTCACATTTAAAATTTTGCAAGATTCTTCAAGCGCTTCTTCAAAGCTACCAGTAATTTCTTCCATAGCAAGTATAAAAAGATTACCAAAAGAATGCCCAGATAATGGGTCATCTCCTTCAAATCTATGCTGAAATAATTTTTGTAGTATTGGTTCAGTATCTGACAATGCTACCAAGCAATTCCTGAAATCTCCTGGAGGTAATATTCCAAATCCTTCTCTTAATCTTCCTGAACTTCCTCCGTCGTCTGTTACAGATATAATTCCTGAAATATCTATATCTTTATTTCTGAGGCCTCTAAATAAAGCAGAAAGGCCTGTTCCGCCACCTATTCCAATTATTTTTGGTTTATTATTCATTTTTTAATTGTTTGATGATTTCGGTCTCAGCAGAATTAGGATTAGCAGTCCCCTTAGATTGCTTCATGACTTGCCCAATCAAAAATCTTACAGCAGTTTCTTTTCCATTTTTATAATCATTTACCGCCGCCTGATTAGACTTAATTGCATTTTCGACAATATTGGAAAGTTCATTAGAATCTTCCATTTTTTGGAGACCTCTAGATTTAGAAATATTTTCTGCATCTTCATTGGTTAAGTATATTTCTGATAATAAATCTTTAGCAGTATTTTTATTTACCTTATTTTCTTTAACAAGCATGATTAATTTTCCAAAGTTATCCGGAGAGATTTCCATTTTTTCTAATTCATCGTCTTTCTGAGCATTAGAAATAGCATTTAAATCTACATTTATCCAATTGGCTACATATTTCCCATCTAGCTTTGTTGATGAATTTAGTACTTGATCAAAAAATTTAGCCTTTTTTTGGTTAGACACCAAGATTCCTGCATCATATGAAGATAGATTGAAATCATTTATGTATCTAGCCTGTTTATCTTCAGGGAGCTCTGGAAGAGCCTCTTTGATCTCGTTTACAAATTTTGCAGTTATTTTTATGGCTGGTATATCTGGTTCTGGGAAATATCTGTAGTCATGAGCATCTTCTTTTGACCTTTGAGGAATACTCTTTGATTCTATGTCATTCCAGCCTCTCGTTTCTTGGACTATTCTTTCTCCTGAAGCTACAGCCTTTTTTTGTCTTAAAATTTCATATTCTATAGCTCTTGCTACAGCCTTAATCCTATTCATATTTTTTATTTCAACTTTTTCATTAAGTTTTTCTGTTCCTTTTTCTCGGATACTTACGTTTGCATCGCATCTAAAACTACCCTCTTCCATATTTGCTGTGCCTATTCCAAGATACCTAACAATTGATTGCAACTTTATTAGGTAGTTTTCAGCTTCTTCAGAAGATCTAAAATCAGGTTCTGTAACTACTTCTAGGAGGGGCATGCCTGAGCGATTTAAATCCATAAATACGGAATCATTTAGTTCATTATGAATTAATTTAGCTACGTCTTCTTCCATGTGTACTCTATTTATACGTATCAAGGATTTTATTTCTGATGATTTATTTTCAACATTGATCTTTCCATTTGTGGCTATGGGCATATCAAATTGAGATATTTGGTATCCTTTCATTAGATCAGGATAAACATAATTTTTTCTATCAAATTTTGTTACATCTGATATATCACAACCTAGTGATAGCCCAAGCTTGATTGCTGAATTTACTGCTTCTAAATTAACTGAAGGTAGTGATCCTGGTAGCCCAAGGCACACTTCGCAAACTAAGCTGTTAGGTTCCATTTCTTGATATGATCCAGAACATGAACAAAACATTTTGCTGTTCGTATTAAGTTGCACATGGACTTCTAGTCCAATCACAGGTTCAAATGACATCAGAATATTATACTTCATTTTAATAAAAATTAAGATAGAATTAATATATTAATAAGAATTTTTGTATAGATTGGAAATTTAGTATGGTATCTGATAATAATTCAATATCTCGGAAAACAAAATTAGAAGATAAAGATTATAAATGGGGATTTACAACAGATGTAGAAACTGAAGTTGCTCCTAAAGGGCTTAACGAAGAAATTGTTAAGATGATTAGCAAGAAAAAATCAGAGCCTAAATGGTTATTAGATTGGAGACTCAAGGCATATAATCATTGGCTTAGCCAAGATGAAAAAGAAGGTGAGCCTGAATGGGCAATGGTTGATTATCCTCCCATTGATTATCAAGATATTCATTACTATGCAGCTCCTAATTCCTCTGATTCCCCTAAATCTCTGGATGAAGTCGATCCAGAAATGCTAGAAGCATTTGAAAAATTAGGAATACCTCTAGAAGAAAGAGCTCAACTTGCTGGAGTTGCTGTAGATGCAGTTTTTGACAGTGTTTCTGTTGCTACAACTTATGAGAAACAATTAAAGGAGTTGGGAATTATTTTTTGCCCATTAAGTGAAGCAATAAAAAATCATCCTGATTTGGTTAAAAAATATTTAGGAAGTGTCGTTCCTTATTCTGATAATTATTTTGCTAACTTAAATTCTGCAGTTTTTTCAGAAGGGTCATTTATTTATGTCCCTCCTGGAGTTAGATGCCCAATAGAACTAATGACTTATTTTAGGATTAATACTGCTGACACAGGTCAATTTGAGAGAACTCTCATTGTGGCAGATAAAGATTCTTATGTTAGTTATTTAGAAGGGTGTACTGCTCCAATAAGAAAGAACAGTCAATTGCATGCAGCAGTCGTAGAACTTGTTGCCTTGGAAAATGCAGAAATAAAATATTCTACATTGCAAAATTGGTACCCTGGAACCAAGGAAGGGGTTGGAGGAGTTTATAACTTTGTAACAAAAAGAGGGAAATGTTTAGGTAAAGGGTCTAAAATTAGCTGGACTCAGGTAGAGACAGGATCTGCAATTACTTGGAAATATCCAAGCGTAATTCTTCAAGGAGATAATTCTGTAGGTGAGTTTTACTCTGTAGCTTTAACTAATAATCGTCAGCAAGCTGATACTGGAACTAAAATGATACACATTGGAAAAAATACTAGGAGCAATGTAGTTGCGAAAGGTATTTCGGCTGGCGAAGGTAATAATACTTATCGTGGTCAAATTAAAGTGCTTCCTTCGGCAGAAAATGCTCAAAACTTTACTCAATGTGATTCTTTACTTATAGGAGATAAATGTGGGGCTCATACAGTTCCATATATAGAAGTAAAAAATCCTTCTGCTAAATTAGAGCATGAAGCATCTACATCTAAGGTGAGTGATGATCAGCTTTTTTATTTAATGCAGAGAGGTCTTAATGAAGAAGAAGCACATCACATGATAATAACCGGGTGGAGTAAAGAAGTTTTTAAGGAGCTTCCTTTTGAATTTGCTGTTGAGGCAGGCCAACTATTAAAAGTTAGTTTGGAGGGAGCAGTTGGTTAATAAAATATTAGAAATAAAAAATTTGAAAGCATCGGTTTCGGAAACAGGTGAAGAAATATTAAAAGGGTTAAGTTTAGAAATTGCAGAAGGAGAAACTCATGTAATTATGGGTCCTAATGGAGGTGGTAAAAGTACCCTTGTAAATGTGATTGCTGGGAGAGATAGTTATGAAGTTGACTCTGGTTCTATTAAATTTAAATCAAAAGATTTGTTGAATATGACTATTGACGAAAGAGCTAGAGAGGGAATTTTCTTAGCTTTTCAGTATCCTTCTGAAATACCTGGAGTGAGACCATGGCAGTTCGTTAAAGCTGCAGTTGATGCAAAAAGAAAGGCTAATGGAGATTCTGAATTATCTGTTAGAGAATTTTCAAAAATTTATGATAATAATTTAAAAGAGATCAACATTATTCCTGACTTGATGAAGCGATCTTTAAATGAAGGTTTTTCTGGAGGAGAAAAGAAAAGAAATGAGATATTTCAAATGATGATGCTTGAACCTAATCTTGCATTATTAGATGAAACTGACTCAGGCCTTGATGTCGATGCTCTTAAAGCAGTAGGTGATGCAGTAAATAAGATGAAAGATACTAAAAGATCTTTTTTAATTGTCACACATTATCAAAGATTGCTAGATTATGTAAAACCCGATTTTGTCCATGTATTAATAAATGGAAAGATTGTTGAATCTGGAAATTATGACTTAGTGAAAAAAATTGAGGCCGATGGATATGAAAGCTTTGGGGACTAGGTATGAGTTACTTAGATCACTATAAAAAGCTGATTGAAGCTGAATTTAAAAGCAACAAAAACTTTAACTTTATGAGAGCTGTTACCCCGGGGGCAGATTATTTTATTGAAAATGGATTCCCATTAAAGAAAAAAGGAAATGAGAGATGGAAATATCTTGATCTTAGAAATGTAACAAGCTCAAATTTTACCAAAAGTATTTATGAGGAGAGAATATCTAATGACTTTGATTCAGTTTTAGAAAAATTAGCCCCATGCGGAATTAATATTGTAGAAGATGAAATTCTTATAGTTGGGGATAATAAAAATCATTTATCTGTAAGAAATTTTGTTGATTCTGAAGGAATAGGAGCTTCTAGTCCTTCTAAAACAATTATTGGTGAAATTGCTGATCCAGAAGAAGATGGTTTTATTGCATTGAATGCAGCAGTTGCTGATATAACAAGCTTTTCTATTAATGAAAATTTTTCGCAAAAAGCCCTTAATATAGTATTTGCTGGTCAAAGCCAGAGTGACCGCTTATCTACTGAAAGAATGTGCATAAAAATACATGCAAATACAGAAGTTACAATAAATGAGATTCACTTTGATTCAGATTTCAATACTCTTAATATTCCTGTTTTAGAAATATATCTTGATAAAGATTCAAAATTAATTCATAACAAAGTTATTTTAGGCTCAGAAAAAGATATGAACTTTAACTTTACTAGGGTCTTTCAAGAAGAAGGCAGTTACTATAAAAATACTTCTTTTTGCCATTCCCCTTCTCTTGGCTCGAATGATATTAAAGTTATTATGGCAGGGCAGGGCAGTGAATGTGATTTGGGAGGGATATATTTCACTGATAATAAAACCCAATTTAATACTCATGTAACAGTTGATCACCTTGCACCAAATTGTAAAAGCAATCAATTCTATAAAGGAGTTCTTTCCGATGAATCAAAAGCTGTATTCAGCGGCAAAATATTTGTTGAGAGGAATGCACAAAAAACATATGCCACACAAAAGGATTTAAATTTACTTATGTCAAAAGGGGCTGAAATTGACACAAAGCCAAGTTTAGAAATATATGCAGATGATGTTGAATGTTCACATGGAGCTACAGCCGGACATGTAGATGAAAGCTCATTGTATTATATGATGTCTAGAGGGATAGAAAAGGAAATAGCCACGCAAATGCTTGTTAGAGGTTTTGTTGATGAAATTATTGATTCGATTTCTGACGATAAGATAAGAAAATTTGCATTAAATCAAACTGAATTAATTTTGCCAAACCTATCATTTAAATAAATGGACTTAGAAAAAATAAGGAAAGACTTTCCAATATTAAAAACTAAAATCAACGGAAATGACTTAATTTATCTTGATAATGCAGCTACGTCACAAAAACCCAAATCAGTTATTGATTCTTTGGTTGATTATTATGAAAAATATAACTCTAATGTTCATAGAGGAGTTCATTCTTTGAGTGTAAAAGCTACTGATGAATATGAAAAATCAAGATCTAAAGTTAGAGATTTTATAAATGCTAACAGAGACGAAGAAATAATTTACACAAGAAATGCATCTGAATCTCTAAATATTATTGCTTATAGTTGGGGCTCTAGAAATATTAATAAAGGTGATGATATTTTTATAACACCATTTGAACATCACTCTAATATAGTTCCATGGCAAGAATTATGCAGGAACAATAAAGCAAACTTAAAATATATCCCTCTTACTGAATCTGGAGATGTAGATTTAGATAAATTTAAATCTATGATTGGTGCAAAAACTAAGCTTATTTCAGTTACACACATGTCAAATGTTTTAGGTATTTTACTCCCTGTAAAGGAAATAATAGATATAGCTAAGTCTACTCCAGCTGTTACAGTAATAGATGCTTGCCAGAGTGTTCCACACATGCCTGTTGATGTTAAAGATTTAGATTGCGATTTTCTTTGTTTCTCTGGACATAAAATGCTTGGCCCAACTGGCATAGGAGTTTTATATGGAAAATTTGATATTTTAAACGAAATGCCTCCATTTCTTTTTGGTGGAGATATGATTAGTGAAGTCACATATGAAGATGCTAAGTGGAATGATCTTCCTTATAAATTTGAGGCGGGAACTCCTAATATAGCTGATGCGATTGGTTTAGGGGTTGCTTGTGATTATTTAAAAAATATTGGAATGAAAAATGTATGGAATCATGAGGTAGAAATTGGTGAATATATATTTAATAAATTTAATGCATTAGATAATTTTGAAATATTGGGTGATAAATCAAAAGAGGAAAGGGGAGGTGTAGTTTCTTTTAGTCATAACAAAATTCATCCTCATGATATAGGAAGTGGATTAGATAGGTTTGGAGTAGCTATTAGGACAGGGCATCATTGCGCTATGCCTTTAGTTCGAAGTTATGGCATAGTCGCTGCATCTAGGGCAAGTGTTTATATTTACAATACTAAAGAAGAGATAGATATTTTTATTGATTGCCTTTTAGAAGTTGAGGAGTATTTCAAGTAATGAGTGATTTATCAGATTTTGATGATATGTACCAGGAAGTGATTATAGATCATTATAAAAATCCCAGAAATTCAAAAAAATTATCAGGTAATTATGATGAGACCAAGGCCCATAATCCATTTTGTGGAGATGAAATAGAACTTCAACTGATTATTTCTGATGATGGAATAATTGAGCAGGTTAGTGTCACTGGAAGAGGTTGTGCAATAAGCCAATCATCAGGCTCGCTAATGAGTGATTCTGTATATGGAAAATCGATTGAAGAAGCAAGGAATATTAACCTAAATATCAGATCAATGCTTAAAGATGAGGAGCTATCTGATGAAGATTTGGATTCTCTTGGTGACTCTTATGCTATTGAAGGCGTCAAAAAGTTCCCCGTGAGGATTAAATGTGCTCTTCTTTCATGGGCAGCTTTGAAAGATTTAATAGATAAGCACTAATAAGGTTTATCTATTTTTGTCTCTTCATTTTTATTCGCACCACCTGATCTTAATTTTTTAAAATCCTCTTCTATTTTTTGACCCAAGAATGATGCATCGCTTCCATGTAGAACGAACCTAGATCCTAAATTTAAAGAAAGATTGCTTTCCTGCATTGTTGCATGATGAATCATAACTGGTATTGAATGACTTTCAGATATACTGATTATTTTTTTTAATGCGTCAACATATAAATCCGAATCTTTTTCATCAGGAATACCCATTGATGTTGTTAAGTCATTAGGTCCTACAAATATTCCGTCAATTTTTTCAACTGAATTAATCATTTTTTCAAGATTATTCATTGCTGGGACACTTTCAATTCCTAATATAAAAATCTTATCTTTATTTCTATTCCTTAGGTAATCTTCAGATTTCTTGCTTGGGAATTCGCCTGTATTCAGTGCTTTTTCTAAGTATTCACCTTTTAATGGGTTAAAGTATGTCCTTCCAAATGAAAGTTTTAGCTCATCTATATTTTCTGTATATGGAACTAAAATTCCATCTGCGCCTGCATCTATCATTGCTCCAGCAACTTCTGGATTTGGCGAAGTGATTCTTACGATACTAGCGATTTCAATAGATCTTAACGCTGCAGTCAGCTCGCTAATTTCTAACCTTGTTCTTGCTGCATGCTCTGCCTCTATGACAACATAATCTAAATATTCTGAGCTTAAAGATTGGATTAATCTTGTTCCTTGAATTCCCCATAGCATTGTTCCATAAACTTTTCCTCCAGAATTGAGAGTCTCTTTTAATTTATTAGGTAGCACTTTAACCTCCGTGTGTATAAAATAAATATATAATATATGTTATTAGTAATCAAAAAAATATTTCTTACTATAAAATATATATATATAGTTATAAATAATATTAATAGTAATAAAACATGGAAAATATTACTGATCAGAAAAATGAAGTTTACCTAGCAGAAAGATCGCAGAGATTTTACGCTTTTTTTATTGATGCAATTTTTTCATTTGGTATTAGCTTTGTAATTCCATTATTTTTTTCATTATTTTCAGTTAAATCTGGAAACATTGTGTCAATCATTAGCTTATTGATAGTAATTATTGTTCAAGGAAATTTTTTAATTAAGGATGGCCAAACTATTGGAAAGAGATTAATTTCCATTAGAATTATTGATTCAAACACACTTGAAGTGCCTAATATAAGAAATATTTTTATTATTCGTTATTTAATGATCTGGCAAATACCTAACTTCTTAAGTATATTTTTTATCAATGATGATAGTTTTCAATTTAACTCATCTACTCAATCTTTTTCATCCACTACTTCAGAGAATGTAATTTCATTTGTAGCTCTTTTAGTGCTTGTACAAACATTATTAATATTCAGATCTGATAGGAGATGCGGCCATGATATTTTATCTGGAACAGTAGTAGAAAAAATAGAGCCGAATAAATTAGATCCTAGAATATTCAAAAGATAAATTAGTTTTTTATATCAGCAAGTATTTTTTTTAGTTTTTTATAAACTTCTTTTGTTTCTTCGTTTTCATTGCAGGATATTATATTTTTTTCATCTGGATCATCTAATACATTAAACATTCTGTCATCCGAATATAATTTCCATTTTCTTTCTCTTACAAACTCTGAGACAGGTCTTTTGAGCCTAGGACTGTTCGGATCAAAATAAAAGTAAATCCATTCTCTTGGATTTCCTTTTTTTCCACTAATTTGAGAATAAAAAGATCTGCCATCGGTTATGTCATTATGCTCAATATTGCTTATATCTAACATTGTAGGTAAAAAATCTGATGCATCTACAAGGTCATCAATCACTGTTTCTTGAGGAACAGCTTTTGGCCAATTGCATATTAAAGGTACGTGTGTCCCTGTGTCGCTTGTAAGCCCTTTTCCTCCAATAATTTCTTTGTCACCCATCATAGAAACAATCCCTCTTGTTGTTCCATTATCGCCCGCATAAATTATTAAAGTGTCATCTCTTAAATTAAGTGATTCTAATTTTGAAACTATTCTACCAATTATTTTGTCATGATATTCAACCATATCCTTGTAGAACTTTGGATCATCATCCCAATTTTCAAGTTCATCAAATGTTGTCCCGCCTAGGGTTTTATTTGATGGAGGCTCAAAAAGTTTATATTCTTCACTATCAGGAGTTGGTTCTTTTGGATCATGAGTTAGTGCCATGGGAAAGTAAACAAAGAAAGGTTCATCTTGATTTTTTTCAATAAAATTATTGATATAGTCAGCAAATATATCATCTCCATATTGTTCTTTTGTATCTTTTAAGTACTCGCCGTTTTGGTAAATTATTGGATCTTTATATCTAGATCCTTTTTCTTCAGTTTGATGAGCATGCCATACACAATATTCATCAAAACCTGCATCTTCAATTTTTTGGCCTTTATTTCTATCTTCAGGTTTTTCGCCAGGAGGGTTATAAGAATACAATTGCCATTTTCCAGCTATACAAGTTTTATAACCATTTTCAGAATATATATGACCAAATGTTCTTTCTTTAGGATCCATTAATCCAAACCCAATATAATTTCTAAAATTATATTTTCCTGACATAAGCTGCACTCTAGTTGGCGTACAAAGAGGTTGAACATGAGCATTATTAAAGCGAGCGCCTGTTTTAGCTAAATTGTCTAGATTAGGTGTTTTGTAGGAAGTTCCTCCATAGCAACCTAAAGTTTCATATCCAAGGTCATCTGATAATATAAAAATTATGTTTGGTTTTTTATTCATAGAATTAAAAAATTTATTTTATTAATAATAGTTATAAAAGGATTTTGTTAATATGTCTATAGAGATAGGGGATAATTGCCCAAGTTTTGAATTAATTAATACTTCAGGCTTAAAAAAGAAATTAGAAGATTATTCTGGAAAGTTATTAGTTATTTATTTTTATCCTAAAGACAATACTCCTGGGTGTACAAGAGAATCTTGTAAATTTAGAGATATTTACTCAAAATTTAATGAATTGAATTGTGAAGTAATAGGAGTAAGTGCTGATAATAATGATTCTCATAAGAAATTTTCCAGCAATTTTAATCTAAATTTTGATTTATTATCTGACACTCATTATAAGGTTTCTAAAGAATTTGGAACTTTTTTTATAAGTGAACAATTTGGTAATTCGATTAAAAGAGAAACTTATCTTATAGATGAAACCGGAATCTTAATTGAGACATGGAAAGATATTAATGATCCAGAGAATCACCCGCTTGAAGTACTTAAATTCGTACAAAATAGGGTAAAAACATAATATATAAATAAGAAAGGATTAATTATGATAAAGTTTCTAACTAGCCCACCATTTCTTATTGCTTGTTTGATAGTAGCAATCATTGTTATTTTGGCTGTAGCTACTGGCGGAAGATAATATAGAAATTATTTAATTTAATTTATCTAATAATTTCACTAAACTTCTTAGTTCTTCTGGAGTCAAAGAGCTTAATTTTTTTTCAAAGTCTTTTATATTAATGCTATTTAAATAACTTTTTGCTTTTTCTACATCTTCACTAAAATTTAAATAAGATTTTATTTCCTCGGTGCTTAAATTTGTAATAGAAGATATTTTGGTTAAATCACCTTTTAAATTTTTATTGAGATAATTGATAGCTAATGTTCTATCTTCATCGTTTAGCATATCCTCTAAGCTGGTATAGCATAAAGCAATCGCTGTTACTTCGGATCTATCTACTTTTCCATTAATTACACCGCAAAAAATTGAGCTGGTGTTAACTTTTTTTGCCGCCATAAATCTTTTGGTGCCAAGTATAAGTGAGTATTTATTGTCTTCTAACGAAACAATTATAGGCCTAGATAAACCTTTTTCTTTTATGTCTGCAACAATATTATCTATATCCGCTTCATTTATTAAATCTTCATTGATATTAGAAATATTAATTTTTTCTAGAGAAATGTTTTTAAATTCTTGAATTTCTTTCATTAACAAACATTATAAAGAATTGATACAAAAAGAAAGAACTCCCACCCATTGCTGAGTGAGAGCTATCCTCCCGATACGGAATAGTGGTTCTTCTTCCAGATGCAGCGTCCCTTGAGTTCACCTTTCCAATTTCCCACTCGTTACGTCTAACGTTGAAATGATCTTACACGGTTACGTATATGATGTCAATAGGTAATAAAAAATTTCAGACCCTTAAAAAAATTAAGGGTCTGATTCCGTATCAACACGAATATAATTCATGCCTTTCTTATGATAATCATTCCCCGTGAATATTATCTACTTTTTTCTAGATTGCCCTAAAAGTTTATCCTATTTTTATGAGACTATCTTGCTGTATATCCGCCATCTACAGGTAAGTTAACTCCTGTTATAAACGATGCTTCATCAGAACAAAGAAATAAAGCTGCATTAGCGATTTCTTCTAGTTCGGCTAATCTACCCATAGGATGAAGTGATTTCATATGATCTAAAATTTTGTCATCTTTAAATAATTGCTCAGTAAGTTTTGTTTTGGCGTATCCTGGGCATAATGAATTAACCCTTATATTAGATTTAGCAAAACCTACTGCCATATCTCTAGTCAGTTGAACAACGCCACCTTTAGAGTGAGCATAAGAATTTAAGCCTGAGCTTATCTTTGGGTCGTAGCCTACTAATCCTATAATTGATGCTATGTTTAGTATTGCACCCCCTCCATTTTCTTTCATTTTTTCTACAGCAAAATAAGACATTAGGTATGAACCTTTTAGATTTACATCTATTACCCAATCCCATATTTCTTCAAAATCATATCCCTTGGGAGCATTTCTTGGATTTACCCCTGCGCTATTAATTAAAATGTCCACAGAACCTAAGGATTTTATGGAAAAATTAACTAAATCTTTGGTGTCTTTTTTTGAGGAAACATCACATTTATATGTGATGGATTTTTTGCTCGGATCTAAAATTCCTTTTGTTTTATTTAAATCTTCTTCATTTATATCTGCAAGAACAATATTTGCTCCTTCTTTATTAAATAGTTTAGCGCAAGCTTTGCCGATGCCAGATCCAGCTCCAGTTATTATTACTGATTTATCATTTAATCTCATAAGAAAACTTTTTTATTTTTTTATACTATAGTTTAATAATCCCTAAAGGATCAAGAATTGAATTATGGACAAGAATCAACACTTAAATATTAAAAATATCCAAAGACCTATTTTTGACGCTATCATAATAGGCGCAGGATTTTCAGGTTTATATCAATTGCATTCCTTGCGCAACTTAGGTCTTTCTGTAAAAGTGATTGAGGCTGGCAGTGGGGTTGGGGGCACATGGTTTTGGAATAGATATCCTGGCGCTAGGTGTGATTCAGAAAGCTTTACTTATTCATATTCTTTTAGTAGAGAATTATTTGAAGAATGGGAATGGACTGAAAGATACCCAGGTCATACAGAGGTGGTTAAATATTTAAACTATGCCGCTGATAAATTTAATCTTAAAAAAGATATTTACTTTGATAAGCGAGTGATCTCAGCTCACTACAATGAAAATAATAATAAATGGCTAGTTAAAACTGACTCTTTAGAAGAATTTGAATGCAAATATCTTATAACAGCTGTTGGTTGTTTATCTTCAAAAAATATACCTAATTTTGCTGGATCGGATAGCTTTTTAGGTGAAAACTATCATACAGGTGATTGGCCTCACGAAGAAGTAGATTTCGCTGATAAAAGGGTAGGGCAAATAGGCACGGGATCAACTGGAATCCAGTCAGCTCCTGAAATAGCTGGAAAATCAAAACACCTGACTATATTTCAGCGTTCAGCCAATTTTAGTGTGCCTGCAAGTAATCATCCATTAAGCCCAGAATATAAAAAATATATTAAGGAAAATTATGAAGAAATAAAAAATACAATCCAATCCAATACGAATGGACATTTTTTTAAATTTTCTGAACAGAAAATATTTGATGTAAGCGAGAAAGAGCGTGAAAAAATATTTGAAGAAGCATGGCTTAATGGAGGATTGGGATTTAGAGCCTGTTTTAATGATATTGCATTTGATAAAAAAGCTAATGATCTTGCATCAGATTTCATAAAAAGAAAAATTCGAAAAATTGTTAAAGACCCTCGAAAAGCTAAAATTTTAACTGATATTGATCATGCTTTTGCTTCAAAAAGGCCACCAATTGATACAAATTATTTTGAAACTTTTAATGAAGATAATGTTACTTTAGTTGATCTTAAATCATCTCCAATTGAATCGATTACCCCAAAAGGAGTAAAGACTAAAGATAAAGAATACGAACTAGATATTTTGGTGTATGCAACTGGTTTTGACGCAATGACTGGTCCATTATTGAATATAGATATTAGAGGACGTGGAGATCTGAAATTAAAAGATATGTGGAGCGAGGGGGCAAAAACTTTTCTTGGTCTTCAAGTTTCAGGGTTCCCAAATTTGTTTACAATTACAGGTCCTGGAAGCCCTTCAGTTTTATGTAATATGGTTGTTCCAATTGAGCAGCATGTTGAATGGATTAATGATTGCATATCTTACATGAAAAATAATAATATTGATTATCTAGAAGCAGGCAAAAGATCTATGGAAAATTGGACAAAACATGTCAATGATGTTGCAAATGAAACATTATTTATTCATGCTAAAAAATCTTGGTATTATGGTGCAAATATACCTGGTAAGCCAAGAGGTTTTATGCCTTATGCAGGTGGAATGGCCAGATATAAAGCTATTTGTAATTATGTTGCAAATCAAAATTATTTAGGTTTTAAGTTTAGTAACTCTGATAAAGAAGAAACATTTATTCCTTCTAAAATATCAGTTGATATATTAATAAAGGATTTAATGACCAATAAAAATAGCTAAAATAAAAAAGGAGTAATTATGAGATTTGGATTGGCAGGAATTAGTCACGAAACAAATACATTTCACAGTATCCCTACTGAATATGAAAATTTTGAAAAAAGCGGAATACTGCTAAGAGGAAATGAAATAGAAAAACTTTATGAAACCCCTTCTACAATAGGTGGTTTTTATAAAGCTTCTAAAGATTTTGGCTTTGATATAGTGCCTTTATTATTTGCTAATACTGGACCTCTTGGAACGATAACATCTGAAACATTTGAAAAATTAATTTCAGAAATATTAGATCTGGTAGAAAGTAATGGCCCTTTTGATGCAATCCTAATGAATCTTCATGGAGCTGCGGTTTCAGAAGAATTTCATGATATGGATGGCGAAATTACAAGAAGGGTAAGAAATCTTATAGGCCCTGAGGTGCCTTTTGGCATTAATCTTGATATGCATGCAAATGTTTCTGAGCAAATGATATTGAACACAGATATTACTAACGTATACCAAACAACACCTCATTTGGATGCAGATGAAACAGGGTATAAATGCGCAGAACTAATATATAAAACTGTTGAAAAGGAAATTATTCCAGTGCAATCAATTGAAACCCCTCCTCTAATAATCAATATAGTAAATCACAATACTAATGAGGATCCCATGAAATCAATTCTTTCAGAATCTAGAAAACTATATTCTGATGATGAAGTTCTTTCTGTAAGTGTTGCTGAAGGATATCCATATTCTGATATAAAAAAAATGGGGATGTCATTTGTTGTAATTACTAACAATAATATGGATAAAGCTAAAGAATATTCAAAAAAAATAGCAAAATATGCTTGGGCTAAAAGATTTGAAATGGATTCTTCAGCTCCATCAATAGAAGAAGGCTTAAGGGAAGCAGTATCAATTAGAGAAAAACCGGTAGTTTTAATGGACTCTGGAGATAATATAGGAGCAGGATCTTCAGCGGATTCTACTCACATACTCCACAAGGCAAGAGAAATAGGTGTTAGCGGCATTCTTCAAACTCTATATGACCCAGAATCTGTTGAAAAATGTATGAATAAAATTGGTTCCATGATTACACTAAAAGTGGGAGGAAAAAGCGACTCATTGCATGGTGACCCAATTGAAATAACTGGCACTGTAAAAAGATATTTTGAAGGAGAATTTGAAGACCTTGGAAAAACTCATGGGGGGTATAGATATTTCGATGCAGGGGATTCAGTGGTTATTGAGACTGAGGATGAGAATACGCTAATACTAACTAGTAAGAGAATTGGAAATACTAGTATCCAGTTATATTATTCATTGGGACTAGATCCAATGAATTATCCAATAATAGTAGCTAAAGGGGTAATGTCTCCGAGGCCAGCTTTTGAGCCAATAGCTTCAAAAATAATTGCTTTAGACTCTCCAGGAGTTACTGCATCTGGACTTCATAATTTTAATTTCAAAAATATAAGAAAGCCAATGTTTCCTTTCGAAAAGGAAGAAGCTTCTTATGATTAAGACTTCTTACTTCCTAATTTAAATTCAAGTGAATCTAGTCTTTCTGATATAGGAGGATGTGAATAATAATACTTACTATATAGTGGGTCTGGAGTTAAATTAGATGAATTATCTTTCGCAAGTTTTATTAGCCCAGAAATCATGTACTTACCATTAGTGTGCTTGATAGAAAAATCATCAGCTTCAAATTCCCTTTTTCTGCTTGTGTAGGAAAAAATTGGCCTCATAAAAAATATATAATAACTAGATACAACATAAAATAGAAAAATCTTTGAATATATTGTTAATTCATTAAGCCCATGACCTAAAAAAAAGCTATTTGAATTATAAGTTAATCCAAGTATATAAAAACTAAAAAAACTTAATATTGTAGTAACTAAGAGCCCTTTCTTAATATGCCCTAATTTAGCATGCCCAAGTTCATGAGCAAGTATTGCTTCCATTTCGTTAGGAGTTATAGTGTCCAGAAGAGTATCAAAAAATACTATCCTTTTATTTTTTCCAAACCCAGTAAAAAATGCATTGCCATGCGTGCTTCTTAAGCTTGCATTCATTACCATAAGCCCCTTGGACTCAAATTCAACTTTCTTTAATAATTTTTCAATTGGTTTTTTAAATTTTTCATCTGTTAGTGGTTTAAATTTATTAAACAATGGGGCAATTAATGTCGGATATAAAAAAAATAAAATTATTTGAAATATTAAAATTGATATAAAAGAATATAGCCACCAATAAGAGCTAAAATTTTCAACAATTATTACAATTAAAGAAAATATAATTGATATTAATATGATTGATAATACTAAGCTTTTAAAAAAATCTAATATGAAAGTTTTCTTTGTAGTATTATTGAATCCATATTTTGCCTCTATTTTAAATGTGGAATAAATAGCAAAAGGAATGTCTATAATCTCAGAAATAATAATGAATGCTATTCCTAATAAAACTGCCCCTAACGAATTTATATCAGTGATATTAATGACTGATTTAGTTAAAAAATTTATTACTCCACCAAAAGTTAATAATAAAATAAAAATTAAACTTGAAATTGAAGATATAAATTGGAATTTTAATTTTGAAATATTATAATTATTTGTGTGTATGTATTCATCATTAGTTATGATATTTGAAAATTTTTTTGGGACAACTTTCCTATTTTTTTTAATAAATAAAATATTTCTGTAAATTAAATAATTCTCTATTATTAATTTACAGAATATCAGAGATAAAAATATAAAAGTAAAATTTAAGGTATTTAAAATTTCCATAATTGTGAGATATATACAAATTCTTATTAAAGGCCAAGATAAAGAAACTCTATCTCTTAACTACTAAGATTTTTAAATCTAATTAGTTTTGATTTACTTTATCATTTCTATTTACAAGTATGTAGAAGTATTTCCTGCTATTTCAAATCGACCTGCAAAGTATGTCAAAGTATTTCTAGATATTTAGAAGTGTGTCCTGATAGACCATAAAATACACCTGCAAATAATTTTTATGTAAAATAACCCCCATGAAAAGGGTTTTATTCATATTGCTTATTGGGCTAGTACTTGGGTGTTCGAGTGTAGCCAATGAAGTATCAGATCCACACAAAATATATCGACTTTCTGATTTTTCGGAGATTGGGTGGAAGCAAAAAAAACCATTTGTTACAGATTTTCCGCAGTCTGATAAAGCGTTTTGGGGCTACTTTAAAGGACACGAAGTAGGTTTGATATTATATCCGTCCTCTAAACTAGCAAATGAATATGGAATCCCAGCAGCAGACAATCAAATAGAAGTGATAGATGGTAAAAAAACAATAAATGTTGAGAGATTCGTCTGCAGAGGAAATACAGGCAGCATAGAATCTCCATCTTGTCCTAATCCAATGCCAATGTATTCAGAATATGTGGTTAAAAATAATGTTGTTATTTTATGCGAGATAGTTAAATCCTTAATGAAAGGGTCAAAAATAAAGGCTGACTCTACTTCATTCTGTGAAGATTTTGCCAAAAATTTAGAAAGTAACCAAAAATAACTCAGCACTCGCAGTACCACATATTAAAATACATATAGCCCCAACGCCTATCGGCGTTCATATATATAGTTATGTATATTTTTCGCGTGGCACTTCTCTACATGCCTCGTGGTAGCCACTAAAAGTGCCATGTTTTGCCACAAATTCCAATGGGTTGGGGTAGTAATTGGGGTAGTAAGCAATATTATTTACTGAAGCAGTAAGCGTTATCTGTAAATCTAGGTTCAATTTAATGGTGGAGCTGAGGAGGCTCGAACTCCTGACCCCCTGCTTGCAAAGCAGGTGCTCTACCGGCTGAGCTACAGCCCCACAATTAACGAAGATATTATTCTAATATTATATTCCCCCTTTTTCTAGTGGGTAATTGTTATTATTTTATGATGACAAAGAACATGATGAAAGGGAGTAACCCTAAATATACCTATAAACCTGGTTCCTATACAGATAAGAAATTTCAGTTAAGTAGATCAGGAATAGATGAGTATTTGAATTGCAAAAAATGTTTTTATTTAAATAGAAGGCTTGGATTAAAGAAACCATCGCAAATTCCTTTCAATCTAAACTCCGCAGTTGATAATCTTTTTAAGAATGAGTTTGATAATTATAGAAGAATGAAAAGCAAGCACCCAATAATGGAAAAGTATGGAGTAGATGCTATTCCATATTCTCACCCTGAATTGGATATTTGGAGGCATAATTTTAGTGGAGTTAGAACTGACTTTATACTTAAGAATAAAATTGAAAATGAGAAAAAAGATGATAACCCTCAAACTTCTTTTGATGATCTAATGCATAATGATTTAGAAAAAGCTGAAGACAACATAGAAACAGATATTGAAATTTTTGGTGCTGTTGATGATATTTGGACTTACCCCAATGGTGATCTAGTAGTAGTTGATTACAAATCAACTTCAAAATCTGTTGATAATCAATTTCATTCAATTAATACATGGAATGATGTTTGGAGTGGAGGGAAAACGTATAAGAGGCAGTTAGAAATTTATCAGTGGTTGCTTTCTGAAAAAGGATTTTCCATCTCTTCTGACTGTTATATTGTTTATGCTAATGCTCATAAAGATAAACAGGAGTTCAATAGCGTACTAGATTTTGAAGTTACTCTGCTTAAACATGAAGGAGACTTTTCTTGGGTTGATGGACTTTTAAAAGAGATATATGAGGCATTGAATAGTAACGAAATACCCGAGTCTGATGATGAATGCGAATTGTGTGGTTATGTATCTGGCTCTAATCGTTTAGTTTCTTAGAAGATTTTAATATTTGATCTATTTTTTTTATTTGGGCTGATAGCATTCTTGTTCTAGTTCCTTTAATGTCATCGATCGAATCAATTAAGTCGCTTAGTTTCTTATCTACTTGGTTAAAAGATTTTTCGTACATATCGTATTGTTTTTGAATGTTTCTAAATACATCTAATACCTGCTCATGCTCTTTTGATAGAGAAAAAAGGATAGCTGAGTGCTTCACGAAACTTATTAAAGCATAAAAATTTGCAGGAGATACTAAAACTACTTTTCTTTCAAGTGCATAGTCGATTATTTCGCTATCTATTTCAATAGTTTTATCTAATATTGTTGATACTGGAACAAACATCGCGGCCAACTCTATTGTATTTTCACTAGGATTTACATATTTACTAGTTTCAACAATTCTCTTCTTAAAATCAGAAATATACTTTGTTTTATTTTCTTCAAGAAAATTATCATTTTCATCATACAGCTTATCGAAATTTGAAAGTGGAAACTTTGAATCCAATGGAAAAACTTTACTTTGGCCATCTAAATAAAAAATAAAATCAGGCCTTACGTCTTCTCCGTCTTCATCCTTTAATCCAATTGCTTGTTTTTCATATTCTATTCCTTCAAGCATCCCTATATGCTTCAACAGATCATCCAGCACTCTTTCAGCCCATGCGCCTCTTTGCTGATTATTTTTTAATAGATTATTTAGTTTTCTTGTTTCTCCTATGCTTTCCTTGGAATAAGTTTCAAATGTTTCTTTAAAATTCCCAATACTATTGGTAAATGTAAAAGTAGCTTCATTTATTTGATTCGATAAATCTTGATGTCTTTTTATTAAATTTTGATCAAGATCTTTAACTTCAGATTCTATTTTTTGTTCAAAAGAATTTGTTTTCTCTTTATTTTTAGTTAGCCATAAAATTAGACCTAGTATCAAAAATCCTAAGATAATTATTATTGAATTAATATCAATCATTACGTTTCCATTTTCTTAGACTAGGTATTTCTCCGATGGGAGGATTTTCTTGGCGTGAAAACCAGTACGTCCAGGCTACTTCTGCTACGTATATCGACCCTTTAGAATCTACAGATATTCCATGAGGAGCAACAAATTGATCGTCATTAGATCCTGGCAGTTCATCACCCAATCTTTCAATAAGTTCTCCTTCAGAACTTAAAATAGAAACACAATTCCCTAAATTTTTAACTCCTTCTTGAACTGGTGGAGGACCCATTTCTCCAACATATATATTGTCTTTGCTGTCTGTGGTAACTGACATAGGGTGATGTATATGCCATTGGTCAATAAAATTACCATCAGTATCAAAAATCTGTAACCTAAAATTTTCTCTATCAGCAACAATTAGTCTTTTGTCTGATGTGATAGCTATATTATGAGGCAAACTAAATTTACCTGCATCCGATCCTGGCTCACCCCAAGATTTAATATATTTACCTTGAGCATCAAACTTATGAACTCTAGAATTTCCATATCCATCGCTTATAAATATGTCGCCAGTGTCAGGATCTACTATTGCATCTGTTGGCAGATTAAAAATTTTACCACTTTGTCTTTTTGAGGATTTCCCTTTCTCTCCCAACCTAAATATTAATTTTCCTTCCTTAGTCCTTTTTTCTATCATATGGCCTTGATCATCAATTAGATATAGATCATCATTATTATCAATGCATATGCCGTGAGGCCTTAAATACTCTCCCTCACCCCAACTGTCTAAATAGTTACCTTTTGAATCAAAAATAAATAAGGGAATAGGGCCTCTGCAAAAAACATATACATTATCTTTTGAGTCTACAGCGACCGATGTAGCATCGTTTTTGAAAGTCATTCCGTATGGTAGTCTGCACCAATTAGGAACTGGTGAATAATTTGAGTTTATTTGATGTGACATTTTAATCCCCAATAGTATTTGTTTTTAAATTATATAATTTAAATTAATATAAAATATGATTAATTAAAATACTTAGTATGAAAATGAGCTTGATCCAGAAAAATAATTTATATAAAAATCCATTGGTATTGTTAGTATTTATAATTTTATTGATATTGATTGTTCTAAACGTTTATCAATATCTTATTAATTCCAGATCATCTGACCAGATTATTGATGCTAAATCAGAAATAGAATCTTATAAGATGACTTCTCTAGAACTTAAAGAGAGAGTAGAAAAGGTAACTAATAATTATGCATCTGGAGGAGGACTAATCAAAAGAGTTTTCGAGTTAAGTGATAATAGTGGAGTTGTAGAATTAAAAGACTCCTTTTCTTTTGATAGGTATCACCTATTTTATATCTCCGATAGTTTTGGCTCTCCCTTTAAGTGGGAGACAAGGAATAAGGGCTCAGTTATATTTAATGATTTTAATCTGGCATTTAAGGCAACCACAGTAGATAGTTATATTTCTAAGTCTTATGATTTAAACTCAAACTCTTTGATTATGACTGGATTGGCTGAGGTTAGGTTTAAATTCGATATTGAGGATACCGGACTTGTAGTTCCAATTAGTAAAACCGGAGACACTTCTGAGGATGCTGACTTTGAGATAATTAAGTATAAATTAGAAGCAATTGATTCAGGGCTAGGGGACTCTAATACTTATGACTCATTTGAATTAACAATTATTCCAAATAGTGTGGAAGCTCCAAGTTTATATAGTACTTTTGGAGAAAATGAACTTATAACAGGCGAACTTTACTTATCAGAGATAACTATTCAAAGGTCTGAAAGATAGCATGAAAAAAAATGACAGAATAAAATTTAATGAGTGTGTTGGGTCTGATATTGTATTTACTTCTGAAGTTCTAGATGCAATAGAAAAACTTCATGATAAATTTTCAAATAAGATCAACGAGTTTAGGTCCATCAGAAAGAAAAGTTTGTATGAAATTATAAAAGATTCTGCTATTAATCCAGTCGATAAGCTTTTCACTGAATCATCTAATAATAATGAGTGGAAGTTAGATGTGCCAGATGAATTATTCACTCCTGGAATAGAAATATCCGGACCTTCTTCTCAGACTTCTATGTTTATTAATGGATTAAATCCAACTCCTAGCGGATTTAGGGCAGATGGAGATCTAGATGATGATGAAGATGCGGCAGGGCATACACTTCAAGATACTGTTAATTCTGCAATTAATCGTAAAGGTGCTGTGACCGGAAATCTTGAGTTTTATGACGATAAAAAGAAAAAAAAGTATGAAGTATCTCCCGGTAAGCTGCCCTTTTTTATGCATAGAGAAAGAGGCTTATTATTAGATGAAGAAGATTTCTTAATTGATGGGAAACCCATTTCAGCATCAATTTTGGGAACAGTCCTGACCCTTATGCATTGTGGAAGGGAGCAGCAAAAAAAAGGAGATTTTATATATTTTTATCTCCCAAAATTAGAAACAGAAAAAGAAGCAATTTTTTGGAAAGAATTTTTTGATGAAGCCTGTACTATTATAGATAATTTAGATAGCAATAAGATAAAAGCTATTATGTTAGTTGAGTCACTACCAATAGCTTTAAATATGGAGAATATTTTATTTTCTCTTGGCAAATATGCAGCAGGTTTCAACGCTGCAAGATGGGATTTAAAGGCTAGTGTACTAGAATTTATAATGGGTAGGCCCGATCTTGTATGGCCAGATAGGTTTGATGTTAATGTTGCATCTACTCCTTTTATGGTTAGCATTTTTAGGCATTTAGTTGCAGTATGTTTAAAGCATGGTGGAGTTCCCATTGGAGGAATGGCTACCGCCTTGCCAAGCAAAGACGAAGAGATAAATAAAATGGCTGCTTCATCAATAGCTTTGGATAAAACTTGGGAAGCTGAGAATGGGTTCCTTAGAGGTTGGGTTGCTCATATTTATCATATGGAGACCGCAGCCAAACCTTTCAAAGATTTGCATTCGTCGGGATGGACCCCTTCAGAAGATATGAAAAATCCTGATCTGTATTCATTATCTAACTTAAATCTTAGGCCTGAGGGAGACCTGACTAAAGAAGGAACTAGAAGAAATATTAGAACTATTATTGAATACCTAGAAGGGTGGTTTAATGGAAGAGGTGCCAAAGGAATAGATAGCCTTGAAGGAGTGCCAGGTAAAAGGCCAGCATTAATGGAGGACCTAGCAACTGCAAGGATTTCAATTGCCCAAACAGCACAAAGAATAACCCATAATTCAATATGTAAAGATACCGGAGAAGTTCATAGCAAAAAATTTGTTGAAGAAATGTTCAATCAAGAATTTCAAGATATAATAAATATTCGCCCTGAAAAAAATGAAATATATGAAAGATCTAGAAATTTAGGAATCGATTGGTTAAAGAATTATCTAAACTTTAATTTTGACCCTCTGAGTTATTATCAGAGGAATAATTATTAATAATTTAAGATTTAAAGGATTTAATTATGAAATTTGATAATAGCAAAAAACTTTATGAAGACGCCAAAAAAATGGTACCCGGAGGAGTTAGTAGCAGCATAAGGCAATCAGAGTGGCCAGTTCCTCTATTTTTTAAATCTGCAAAAGGTAGCAAGATGACAGATGTAGATGGAAATGAATTTATAGATTATGTTATGGGAATGGGTCCAAATATTTTTGGTCATTCTCCAGATTTTATTACCAACTCAGTTTATAAAGATATGCAAGATGGCTTTTGTTTAACCGGCCAATCAAAGAAAGAGAATGAACTCTCAGAGTTTGTAGAAAAGACTTTGCCATTTAAACGTAAGTTTAGATATGCAAGTTCAGGAACAGAAATTGTACAAATAGCATTGCGTCTTGCTAGGTCATATACCAATAAAAATAAGTTTCTTAAATTTGAAGGACATTATCATGGATGGATGGATTCTGTTTTATACAACTCGCACCCTGACGTATCTTCCGAGGAGACTTTATTTGATCCTGTAGCTGAATCTGGAGGAATTGCTAAAGGAACAGCAGATGAAGTGGTAATAGCTCCATGGAATGATCCTGAAGCACTTGAAAATATTTTAAAAGTTCAACATGAAGATATTTCAGCAATAATAACTGAGCCAATTTTATGGAATTCAAATGTTATACTTCCTAACCCAGGCTATTTAGAAAAATTAAGAGAGCTATGTGATAAATATGATATTTTATTAATCCTTGATGAAGTAGGGACAGGATTTAGAGTTGCATTAGGAGGAGCTCAAGAAATTTACAATATTGAACCTGATCTATCAACTTATGCGAAATCAATGGCAGGCGGATTCCCTATTGCTATGCTTGCTGGAAAACCAGAAATAATGGACTACATGTCAAGCGGAGAAGTAGTCCACGGAGGAAGTTTTAATACAAATGTAATGTCAGTTTCAGCAGCTCATGCAACTTTAGATCATTTATTAAATAATAAAAATTTCTATAATTCATTAAATAAAAATGGAGATTTACTTATAAAAGGCCTCGAAGAATCAGCAAAAAAGAAAAATATTGATATATTAATTCAGGGTTTAGGGAGTGTTTTTTATTTAAGTTTTACCAAATTGGATAGCATAAAAAATTATATAGATAATGCTAATAATGTAGATCAGGAAAAATATAAAGAATTTTCTAAATTAATGCTGCTGAACGGAGTTAGATTATCTCAAAATGGTAGATGGCATATGTCATCCGCGCATGATATTAATGATATAGAAAAAACGATAAGAGCTGCAGATACATCATTTTCGGAATTATAAATCTTTTCTTAATTGAGTAGATGAAATATCAAATCTAAAATTTTCTTTTGGCAGAGGAGTAAATAATTCTTCAAATCCTGCAATATTGATATCACTCAAGTCTTTATAGTCCCCATTTATTGATCTCCCAGAAACTATGAAGCTACATTCGTTACTATTTATATTTGAAAAAGACTTAAATATGTCGCCTTTGTAGTATTTCTCATCCATAATTCTTATAGCAGTATCGTAACCAATTATAAATATACTTTTTTTGAATATATTACTCTTATCTTCAAAAGCTGGGCTATTAGTAATTATTAATTTTCCGACATTATCAAATTGCTTGATTCTGATATTTAAATCATTTAAATTTATGTTTTTTTTATCTACATTAGATATAGATATTTCGAAGAATGGATCTAGGTTGGTTATGTCTCTAGCCGCCTTTAATAATCCTATATGACCATCATGTAATGGATTGAAAGAGCCAGAGAGAATAAGAGATTTTTCGACAGACTTATGTGGTTTTTTTTGGCTATTTTCAATAATAATATAATTATTAATGCCTTTTAATATTTCTAAGTAGTCTAGTTCGTCCATTTTATAAATCTTTAGGTTTAGCACAGATGGTTGCAACATCCTGAGACTCAAGTTTTAGTGTTTGATTTTCATCTAAATCATTCAATGGAAAATTATAATTATTATTAATGAAATCTCTGATAGTTAATAGTATTGAAATATTTATTATTTCATCTTGCGCTTCTCTAGAAATTGGATTCATTAAATCTTTATGAAATTTTATAAATAAATTATGTTCCTGTTGATTAGAAGTTAAAAAATAAACCCAAGCCTTCTCATCTCCTTGTTTTTTATAATAAGTTTTAATTGACCCTATACACCCTATAGAGATCAAAACATTATTTTTAAGTTTATTTGAAAACCTATCCAATGAAATTCTTGATAGCTTCTCAGAATTATTTTTTGTTACAAAAGGTTCTTTTATTTGAAAATTTTCATTTAATGCTTCTTTGGAATATGGGATTTCTGCATTCAATAAACACTTTGAGGCACCCTCTAGCTTTAATATATCGTTCAAAAATTGAAATCCTACGCCAGAGAAACTGATGCAAAGTTGAATATTTGAATCTTGTATTTGTTTAATTATATTTATTTTTTCTTTTTCATCCATGTAATATGCCTTATCATAAATTATATTATGTTTATAGATATTCACACACATTTGTCTCAATATAATGATGAAGAAATTCCTTCTATAGTTAAAAGATGGAGGGAAGCTGGTGTTGAATTGGTAGTTTCTAGTGGGACTACAATTAAGGATTCAATAAAATCTATTGAACTAGCAAAAAAATATCCAGATATAGTGGCAGGGATAGGGCTTCACCCTTCGGATCTTACAAATAACTGGGAAGGTGACTTATTAGAATTAAAGAAGATTTCAAATGAAAATATTTCAATGATTAGTGAAATCGGATTAGATTATCAAGATTCTTCGCCTAATAAGAAAATCCAGATTAAGGCGTTTGAGGAGCAAATACAGATTGCTATCGATAATAATTTGCCAATAGTATTTCATACTAGGTTTTCAATGAAAGATTCATATGATGTATTAGTGAATTTTAAAGATAATATGAATGGAGGTGCCGTTCATTATTTTGATGGCGATTA
>Ga0315316_10000161_pt1 | contig 38406 bp, 42 predicted proteins | sample M160m3416metaG_FD_203702 | JGI IMG/M metagenome (GOLD analysis project Ga0315316, IMG submission 203702) | Ammonia-oxidizing marine archaeal communities from Monterey Bay, California, United States - M1 60m 3416 | ecosystem: Environmental > Aquatic > Marine > Intertidal zone | place: USA... | reverse complement strand
CCTCCATATAATTGATATTTTATATCATTTAATAAATTATTAATTAAAAAATAATTATTTAATATAATCTTGTCAATAGATATTTTATATAAATTTTATGAGACATTATATCTATTAATAAAAAATAGATTTTTTGATTCTTTTGTTAATGGACATGTAAGCGAATCTTCGTTAGGGCCTATTGGATGTCTGAGCTAGCATCTAATTTCTATTATATTTGACATAAGTATTTTTAGGAGAAAACAAAAACCCTAAACATTTGAAAAATTAATTTGATTGATTCATAATTTAAGTTATAAACAATTTAATTAAGGGTTTAATTATGAACGAATGGATCGTATCAAAGTGCGCAATATCATTTAATTCTGTTAACGAAGCAATGAATTACATGTGCTCGCATAAATATGATGGTCTAATTTTAGAAAGAAATAACGGAACTTTCACTGCAGTGTGCCCTGAATACCCTGAGGGATTCTACGATGACGCTAAAACAGTTAAAGCGGTTACATGCTCTGCATAAAAGTTGGTTACAGATCGTCCCATATGATCTATTTAAACGCTTCGTTTGATTGATTGATAATTAATAGATTTTAAAAAGGAAAAAATATGTTTATTTTAAATATAATTCTTTTGCCCATAAAATTACTTTTATTTCCTGTAAAGATAATAATAAAAGCAATAATTCCAGGCAAATAATAAATAGAATGCTGCCTTATGATCAACAAAGAAAATATAAGTGCACCAATTATTATTATCATTATTGGATTAATATCATTAGTTCTTTTTCACGCGTGGTTTTCTTCGTTTGTTGGTGAAGATGAATGGAAAGGCCCTACTCCAATACCAGATTCTCTAAACGATATATATGTTTGGCCTTCAGGAGTAAATTATTTAGGCACACCTATTCCAGAAGGTTTAGAAATTGATCCCTTCAGAAAAAATATTATAGAAGATTATAAAAAATTTATGCAGAAGCGTAGAGAGGTATATGCAGATTGGAAAATAAAAAAAGCAGAACGATAGATGATTATTGTGAAATTTGCGAGTCAAATACAATAAAGCTTCATTGTAAAATTATATGCAAAAATTGTGGCTTCATGAGAGATTGCTCTGACCCATAATACTTAAATAACTTCCCCTATAGAATATTCACCATCGGTCCATTTAGGCTCTTCTTCTAAATGCTGCATCATCTTATTGAATAATTCATTTTGTTCTGGTCTATTAGAGTTATTTATATGAGCTTTTTTTGATTCAAATACAGCTACTCCGATCCAATCTAGGGTTTTATCATCAGGTGTCATCAAAAACCAGGCTAGCATTCCTTTAGGATGGTTATTTTCTAATTTAATTTCTTCTAATAATTGTTTTTGATGCCCTTCTCTAACCTTAAGATTAAAAATTGTTCCGTACATTATTACTCCTTTTTCAGTTACCATAATATTTATAACACAATCCAAGAAAGAATTATGAACTTATGAAAAAAATAGTAATAACAAAAAAAAATAATTTAGAAGAGGAAGTAAATTCAGGTGCAATGAAAAGAATGGCCGGTGTTTCTAATAATTTAAGCAAAGCAGAGAATATTCATATGGCTATTGCAAATATTCCTAAAGACAGATGTTCAACTACTCATTATCACACAAATTGTGAATCTGCCATTTATGTTTTATCTGGAAAAGGAATATTTCTACATGGTGAAAATTTAGAAATAGAAGAAGAAATAAATGAAGGTGATTTTATTTTTGTCCCTGATGGAGCACTTCATCAACCAGTAAATACAGGTAAAAATGACTTAAAGTTAATAGTGGCAAGAAATACTCCAATTGAAATAGTTAAAGAAGCTCCGGATTTAGGCAGAAAAGACTGTTAGATTAGATGTTTTTTTATACAATATAAAAAAACATAAAGGCAGAATAAAATGAATACTATACTACCAAACATATTAAACTCTGGCCAAGATACCGATACAGCCATTTCTATACCTGATAAAGAGAAAATAAATTACTTAGAATTAAAAACACTTGTTGAAGAAACTTCTAAAAAATTACTTTCTTTCGGAACTCAAAATGAAAAACCAATAATTATAGTTTTACGAAATAATGCTGAATTTATAATCAGCTTTTTATCTGTAACCAATACAAATGCTATAGCTGCTCCTTTAAATCCAGAATTTACAGATGAAGAATTCAGTTTTTATTTAGATGATATAAGCCCATCAATGGTTATAACTTCTGAAGGACACTCAGTAATTAAGCAAGCAAATAATAAAAATATACCTGTGTCAATTGTTTCATTTGATAAAGGTGCACTAAACATAGATTTCAAATCAAAAGAGTTTGCAGATAAGGATTTTACTAAACCAAATGAAAACAACTCTTGCTTGTTTCTTCACACTTCAGGTACAACAAGCCGCCCCAAAGGTGTTCCTTTAAAGCACAAAAATTTATTAAAATCATTATCTAATATAGTGAATACATATGAGCTAGACCAACAAGACATTGCTATGGTAGTAATGCCTTTGTTTCATGTTCATGGGCTTATTGGGGTAGCATTGTCAACTTTGGCCAGTGGAGGAGAAATTGTTATACCTGAAAAATTTTCAGCAAGTGCATTTTGGGATCTCCAAAAAAAACATAATGCTACTTGGTACTCCGCTGTGCCTACAATACATCAAATTTTACTTATAAGAGCAGATCAAGATATGGCACCAAAAAAATCTTTTAGATTTATAAGGTCTTGTTCTGCAGCTTTAGCTCCATCAGTTTTGGTAGATTTAGAAGCTCGATTTGGAGCACCGGTACTTGAAGCTTATGGCATGACAGAGGCCTCCCATCAAATGAGTTCAAACCCAATGCCTCCTGAAAAAAGAAAAGCAGGAAGCGTCGGTAAGCCTACAGGTGTAAAAATAAATATAATGTCAATGGAAGCCATTGGAAAAATGCTTAACAGTAATCAGGTAGGAGAAGTTGTTATTCAAGGTGAAAATGTAACTGAGGGCTACCATAATAATGAAGAAGCTAATAATGAGTCCTATGTAAAAGGTTGGTTTAGAACCGGAGATCAAGGCTTTATAGATGAAGATGGATACTTAAATCTTACAGGACGGATCAAAGAACTTATTAATAGAGGTGGTGAAAAAATATCTCCTCTTGAAGTTGATGCTATTCTTATAAATCACCCTAGTGTAAATGAAGCTGTTTGCTTCGCATTTCCAGATGAAAAATACGGTGAAGTTGTTCATGCAGCATTAGTAATAAATTCTGATGTTTCTAGTAAAGAGATACAAGATTTTTGTTCAAAATCTTTAGCGAATTTTAAAATACCAGAAAAAATACATTTTGCTGATAAATTACCAAGAACTGCTACAGGAAAAATTCAAAGAAGGAATGTAGCAAAATTTTTTGCAGATTAGTGATAATTTTATTATTAAATTCTTATATAAATCTAATAAAGGAGTAAAAATTGAATATCAACATGAAAGGTAAAAAAGTAATAGTAACCGGAGGTTCTACTGGCATAGGAAGAGAAGTTGTTAAAACGTTTGCTGAAAATGATGCAAAAGTTGCAATTTTTGATGTGAACAATGAAGAAGGTATGAATCTAACAAATGAATTAAATAAAAAAAACTCTGACATTAGATACTGGAATGTTGACGTAAGAGATGCAAATCAAGTTTCAGGAGGAGTATTAGCGGCGACTCAATGGTTAGAAGGAATAGACATTCTTATAAATTTAGCAGGAGTTTTGCAAGGAGCTTCTATTGAAATAGATGAATTCCCTGATGAAATATGGGATTCTGTAATAAGCATAAATCTTACTGGCAGCTACCTCATGAGTAAACATATTGCTTCTATAATGCAAAAACAAAAAAGTGGAACAATAATTTTAACTAGTTCAGGCGCAGGCGTTTTAGGAAGTTCTTCTTCTTTTGCATACGGTTCTTCAAAGGGAGGCGTTCACGGATTATCTTTGGTTTTAGAAGATAAACTGTCTAAATATGGAATAAGAGTGCACGATATATTACCTGGTTCGGTAAATACTCCATTGAAAAATGCGCAAATAGAGACTACTAGAGATTTAACCGGAAACGAAGAGGAGTATTCAGACACAAAAAAAATTTTAGCAGACCCAAGAGGCGTTGCAAACATTATTTATTTTATGTGTTCGGAAGAAGCTTCAATATTACGAGGATCTGTTAGAACTGCATGACATTAAAACTATCTAAGTTTAAGGGAATAGCTTTTGATCTTGATGATACTTTAATTGATAGAAAAAAAGCTTTTGATAAATTATGCATAAAGCTTTGCAATGACTTTGATTGTTTCAGTTTTTTTACTAAAGAAGAAGCTATTGAATATTTTTGGAGCCTTAATTCCTATAATGACTTTGATATTAAACACGCACTCTTTCAAATAAAGAAAAGATTCCCTGAATTTAAATTAAATTATGAAGAATTTTATGACTATTACTATAGAAACATGTCTCAATTAATTACAGCTTATGAAGGTGTCTCTGAATTTCTAGATAAATTGATAGTAAAAAAAATAAATTTTGGAATTGTAACAAACGGCAATCATTATCAATTTGAAAAAATCAAAAATACTGGTCTAGAAAATAAAAGTAATTTTGTTATTGCTTCAGAAATATTTGGGTATTCAAAACCAAAGAAAGAAATTTATATTGAAACCTTGAGACTATTAAATTTAACAATAAAAGAAGTTGAAAATATATTATTTATAGGCGACAATCCTTATACAGATATAATCGGAGCGCAATCAATCGGATTAAAAACTGTTTGGATAAGTATGGGGAGAAAATATCCAGAAAATTTAAAATCTCCCGATTATATGGTGGAAAATTTTAGAGAATTAGAGATATAGAAAGTTGGATTTATGAAACCTCAAGATATTAAAAACAAACTAAAAAAAGGTGGTAAAGTATTTGGAACAATGATCAATTTTATAGAAGGTGTAAGATGGGCGCCTGCGTTTTCATCAAAAGCACTAGATTATGTGATTATTGATTCAGAACATGGATCATACTCTAGAGGAGAAATTGCTAGTATGGTTTCAGCTGGACAATCTGTAGGATTAACTGTAATTGTTAGGGTTGCTGACCCAGACCCCACACTTGTAGCCATCGCCCTTGACGCAAAAGCTGATGGAGTATTAGTTCCATACTGTGAAGATTCTGAAATCATACAAAGATGTGCATGGAAAACGTACTTGCACCCTTTAAAGGGAAAGGCTTTTGAAGACGTATTGCAGTCGGGTAAATTTCCTAGTGAAAAAACAAAACAATATTTACACAATAGAAATGGATATAAGATTTTTATAGTAGGGATTGAAAGTATTACAGCATTAAATAATTTAGATAACTTAATTGAAAAAGGACCAATTGATGGTGTGTTTGTTGGGCCAAATGACCTTTCAACATCCATGGGTATTCCTGATGAACTTGAAAACAAAGAATATATTGATGCATTATCAAAAATAATTGAAATATCCGAATCACACGATATTCCTGTAATGGTTCATGGTTTTTCAGAAGAAAGAACTTTAAAAACAATGGAATTGGGTGCAAGATTTGTACTTCACAGCTCTGATGGAGGAATGATAACTCAATCAATAGATAGAGAATTCAACGCAATCAGAGATGAAAAAGTAGAAAATACAGAAAGCGAAGCTATCTGATCAATTCAGCTCAAATTTAGCAAAAGCCTCAGCATAAGAGCTGTTACAGATTTTTCCTATTTCTTCTCTTCTTTTTGTCATAAATTCTTTGGCTCTTTCTGGGTCAGGAATTTGACTTGTATGTGCTTGAAGAGCTTTGATTGCTGTCTGTAAATCACTTTTTTCTACGGGATTAAAAAACCAATTTTCATTACTCCCTGAACTAATATTGAACATGTTAATCCATACTTGTTTAACTTTATGAGGTTCAAAACCTTCTTCGAGTAATTCTGGAAAAGTCAGATGGTCTCTTGCACTGGGAAAAACAGCCGATAAAGCTGCTTCACCTGCAGCAAAATGATCGGGGTGTCCTAAGTAAGATCCCGACATTAAGTCTCTTTTAGGATTCGTTGTTATTAAAATCGATGGCTTATACCTTCTTATTTCTCTTGAAATGTCTCTTCTTAAATCTAACGTAGGCTCTAAGTATCCATCAGGATATCCTAAAAATTCAATTGCTTTTAATCCTAATATTTTGCCTGCATCTTTTTGTTCTTGCTCTCTTATATTAGATAAATCTTTGTTAGATATAGTTCTGTCTTCTGTTCCTTTTGAGCCATCGGTACAGAGCACATAAATAACATCCCATCCAAGCCTAGTCCATTTAGCTACTGACGCAGAACAGCCCCATTCAGCATCATCAGGATGCGCGGTAACTACCATTGCTGTTTTATCAAGATTTTCGTTCAAATTAACCTCCATAAAATTTACTTACAATATAATGATAAATAGATAAAAAAAATTAAAATAGAGCTAATGGAAACATATTTAACTTTTGGCAAAGGGCAGGATTTGATACTTGGGCATGGAATGGCACAAAACAAGGAGCTATGGATTAAAAATGGATGGGTTGAAGAACTAGCAAAAATACGTACGGTGCATATATTTGATTTTTCTGGTCACGGAGAAAAAGCATGTCTTGAAAATAACAACTTTTCAGTAAATGATATGGCTCAAAATATTACAGAAATTAGCGCGGCTATTAATTGTGAAAAATTTGACTATATAGGATTTTCAATGGGGGCAAGAGCAGGTTTCGAAGCTGCATCAAAAAATAGTAAACTAGATAAATTGATTTCTTTAGGTATGCATCCAGGAGCTCCAAAATTAGAAGAAAAAAGATTTATAAAACGAGCTCATGCAATGAAAAACCTAGCAGACAAAACAGGAAATCAGAAATATTTAATATATAGTAAAATTTTTGAAAGAGCTTTGTCCTGGCATGGAGCAATAAATTCTATAAATTGGAAAAAAAATAAACATTTTATTGTAATGGGAGAGAAAGATGACAATTACAATTTAACTGAATCTTTATTAAGTGACATTGGCGTTGAAATTTTGTATACACTTAAAGAAATTAATCATAAAAATACATTCGATGAACCTAAGCATTCAATCGATGCTATAATTAATTTCTTACAGGATAGGAGATAACAATTAAACCTAAAGTTTCAGTAATAATGGGGAGCAAAAGTGATCTTGACATCATGAGGTTGGCCTCAGAAGTGTTAAGAGATCTAGATATAAGCCATGAAACAAAAATAATTTCTGCTCATAGAACTCCAGATTTAATGTATGATTTTGCCAAAAATGCAAAATCACGTGGAATCGAAGTGATTATTGCAGGAGCTGGAGGAGCTGCTCATTTACCTGGGATGGTTGCATCAATTACAGAGCTTCCTGTTATTGGAGTCCCCATAAAATCTTCAAGTCTCAATGGAATAGATTCTTTGCTTTCAATTGTTCAAATGCCTAAAGGAGTTCCAGTAGCAACAGTTGCTATTGGAGGTGCGGAAAACTCAGCACTAATTGCAGCTAAAATTTTAGCACTTAATGATAAAAATATAGAAAAAAAACTTAGAGATAAAATATCAAAAACTAGCAAATCTATATTTAATGACAGCGAAATAGGGTCTTGGCCGTAAGTTATTCATCATGAAAAAACAATCTGTAGGAATATTAGGTGGAGGGCAACTCTGTCAAATGTTAACTGAGCATCTAATTAACAATAATAAAACTGTATATTTTATTGATCCTTCCCTCTCCCCTCCTGCAAAATTTACTAACGCTAAACATATATGTAAAGACTACGAAGATACTGATGCTTTAGATCTATTAATAAATAATTGCGATGTAATTACCTATGAATTTGAAAATATCCCTATAAAATGCCTCAATTATTTAGAAGGGAAAATACAAATATTTCCAAGTAAATTTATTCTTTCAATTTCTCAAAACAGATTAAATGAAAAAAGCCACTTCATAAAAAGTGGAATAAACACTCCGAAATTTATCAAATACAACAATAACTTAAATTTAGAAGAAGAATTAAAAAAAGCAAATATAAAATTACCTGTAATAATAAAAACCAACACTTTAGGCTATGACGGGAAGGGGCAGTATCATATAAATTCTAGAGACGAAATTCTTGAAACAACAAGTGAGCTAGACAGAAACACTGACTATATAATCGAAGATAAAATACAGTTTAAAAAAGAATTTTCGGTCATAATTGGAAGAAACAGCCTTAAGCAAATCTTTTGTTTTGATCCTATAGAAAACATTCATAAAAATGGAATCTTGGATATTTCTATAAGCCCTGCAAGGATAAATCCATCAACAAAAACAAAGGCCATCAATTTGGCAAAAAGGTTTATAAATAAAATTGATCTTACTGGAATTATAGCGATTGAAATGTTTTTAGATCAAAATGACAATATTTTATTTAATGAAATCGCTCCAAGGCCACACAATTCTGGCCATTTAACTAGAGAGGCCCATACAATTTCTCAGTTTGAATTGCTTGGGAAAATACTGACTAATGAAAAATTCAAATCCCCTGAGAATAAATATCCCGCTGTAATGAAAAATATTTTAGGCGATTTTTTTCAAAAAAAAGATAGTGAAAAAATAATAAAAGAAATATCTGATTTACCTAATCATTTTGTAAAAATGTACAATAAAGATGAGGCTAAAACAGGTAGGAAAATGGGGCACATTACAATAATTACTGAAGATGTAGAAAATACTATTGTTAAAATTAATGAATTAATAGATTAGAATGTTGTAAAAATCTAAATAACCGAGGAAGCTAATGGAAAAAGAATTAAAAGGAAAAGTTGCTATAGTTACTGGAGCTGGAAGACTTAGAGGTATAGGAAGAGCTACTGCTGTAGCATTAGCAAAGCTAGGGGCAGATGTAGTGGTTACAGGAACAGGTAGAAAACCTGAAAATTATCCGGAAGATGAAAAGGCTATCGGATGGAGAGATATTGAAAGCGTAGCTGATTTAGTAAGAGCGGAAGGAAGCCGTTCATTGCCTTTAGTTGCAGATGTTACTAATGGGAATCATGTAAAAGAGATGATCAACAAAACTATTAATGAGTTTGGAAGAATTGATATTCTGATAAATAACGCTGCTTATGCTCGAGCAGAAGACAGAGTGCCTATTGTAGATTTAGACGAACAGGTTTTTCAAAGGGTCGTAGATATAAAACTAACAGGAACCTTTTTATGTACAAAAGGAGCAGTTGAACAAATGATAAAACAAGGAGATGGTGGAAAAATAGTTAACATTTCGTCAACTGCTGGAAAAAAGGGGTCAGCAAATTTTCTAGCATATAATGCAGGCAATTTTGGAGTAGTAGGAATGACTCAATCAATGGCAAGAGAATTAGGTGAACATAATATCAACGTGAATGCTGTTTGCCCTGGAGCAGTAGATACATCTAGAATGGATGTTGTTAGAGATGATTGGGATAAAATGGCGGCAGCAACTCCTATTGGAAGAAATGGAACAGATGAAGAAGTAGGAAATTTTTGTGCTTATCTTTGCACAGAAGCAGCATCTTGGATTCATGGACAGTCTATAAATCAAAATGGTGGCTCCGTAATGGAACATTAATAGAGGAAGATAATGAAAAAAGAATTAGAAGGAAAAGTTGCAATAGTTACAGGTGCTGGAAGACTTAGAGGCATAGGTAGGGCTTCAGCTGTAACCTTAGCATCAATGGGAGCAAACGTTGTGGTTACTGGAACTGGAAGAGATCCTGAAACTTTCCCTGAAGATGAAAAATCTATCGATTGGAAAGATATTGAATCAACTGCAGAACAAGTAAAAAAAATTGGATCTAAAGCTAAAACCGTTATTATGGATATTTCAAAAGAAGAAGATGTAGAAAAAATGATCGAAGAAACTATAAATGAATTTGGAAGAATTGACATATTGGTAAATAATGCAGCTCCTCCTTATGGAGAGGATAGAGTCCCAGTTGTAGAAGTAGATAACGAAATTTTCAAAAAAGTACTTTTTGTTAAAGTTTATGGTTCTTACTTATGTTCAAAAGCTGCGGCTAAAGTAATGATTGCTCAAGGAGAGGGAGGAAGAATAATAAATATTTCTTCATCAGCTGGCAAAGAAGGTAATCCTCGTATGGCAGCCTATAATGCTGCAAATTTTGGACTAGAAGGCTTCTCTCAATCTCTAGCAAAAGAATTAGCGCTAGAAAAAATAACAGTAAATTGTGTATGCCCAGGTCAAACAGAAACCTCTCGACTAGACCCTTTAGGAAGAGGCGCTCTTTGGAAAAGCAAATTGGAAAGTATTCCTATGGGAAGAGTTGGAACAGATGAAGAAGTCGCAGACCTCATAGGATTTTTAGCTTCAGATAAAGCAAGATTTATTACTGGGCAGGCAATAAATATAAATGGAGGTTCAATAACTTCTAGGTAATTTGTCTTTTTAAAGCATTAAAACCCATAAAATAGGCCTCAACGAATCTTCTGTTTATTTGACAGTAACTCAAAATATTTTAGAATAGGAAATGTGTAATTATTTAACTAAGATTTCTGAAGTTTAGTAATTCATGAAAATTAGGTATAAAATTAATATATTAATATTGTAATAGGAAGGAATGATTAAGTGGCACTTAAATTAAAACCATTAGGAGATAGAATAATCATCGAACCAACGGAGGAAGATGATTCTAAAAGCTCTGGGGGGATTATTATTCCTGACACTGCTAAAGAAAAGCCTCAAAAAGGAAAAATTGTTGCAGCAGGAGATGGAAGAGTAAATGACGATGGCAAAACAATTTCTTTATCCGTAAAAAACGGAGACGAAGTGATTTATTCTAAGTACGCAGGAACAGAATACACTGAAAACGGAAAAGAATATTTGATAGTTAGAGAAAGTGATATTTTAGCTATTATTGGATAAGAAAAAAATCATTAAACATAAATTAGTTAACGGAGAAAAAAAATGCCGGCAAAAGATTTAAAATTTGGAGCAGACGCAAGATCTAGGCTGAAAAGCGGAATAGATATTCTTGCAGACACAGTTAAGGTTACATTAGGACCAAGGGGAAGGAATATAATTGTAGATAAAAAATTTGGCCCTCCTCAAGTGAATTCTGATGGTGTAACTATAGCGAAAGAAATAGACCTAGAAGACTCTTTTGAAAACATGGGAGCCCAACTACTTAAAGAAGCATCAAAAAATACAAACGATGATGCTGGAGATGGAACTACAACAAGTACAGTTTTAGCTCAAGCTATTATTGCAGAAGGATTTAAGGTTGTTGCTGCAGGTGCAGATCCAATGGCAATAAAAAGAGGTATTGATAAAGCTATACAAAGCGTTAGAGATTCAATAGCAAGCCAATCAACTCCTGTTTCAGGAAAAGACCAAATTGCTAGTGTGGCCACGCTTTCATCTCATGATGAAAATATGGGTACATTAATTGCTGATGTAATGGATAAAGTTGGAAAAGATGGCGTTATCACTGTAGATGAATCTAAAACTCTAGATTATGAAACAGATTTCGTGGAAGGGATGCAAATAGACAGAGGTTTCTTATCTCCTTATTTTGTAACTGCCGCTGACACACAAGAAGCTGTTTTAGAGAATCCGTACATTCTTATAACTGACGGAAAAATTTCTGCAGTTTCTGACCTTGTACCGGTTCTAGAAAAAGTACTACAAGCAAAGAAACCAATGCTAGTTATAGCAGAGGATGTTGAAGGAGAAGCTTTGGCAACTCTTGTGGTAAATAAATTAAGAGGAACTATAAACATTGCTGCAGTAAAAGCTCCAGGTTTTGGAGACAGAAGAAAAGCTATGTTACAAGATATTGCTATTTTGACTGGAGGAAATGTTATTTCCGAAGAAGTAGGAAGAAAACTTGATTCAGCAACATTAGAAGACCTCGGTAAATGTGCTCGTATCGTTGTAAAAAAGGATGATACCACATTTGTTGACGGGGAAGGCTCAAAAGCTGAAATCGAAGGAAGAATGAAAGAAATTGGTAGTCAAATTGAAGAAACAACTTCTGACTATGATAGAGAAAAACTTCAAGAAAGATTAGCAAAGTTATCTGGAGGAGTCGCAATTTTGAGAGTTGGTGCGGCAACAGAGATCGAAATGAAAGAAAAAAAACAAAGAGTAGAAGATGCACTTTCTGCAACAAGAGCTGCTGTAGAATCAGGTATTGTGCCTGGTGGAGGAACTGTTCTTATAAAAGCTTCAACGGCACTTGAATCTTTAAAGCTTAAGGATCCTGATGAACAAACAGGGGTAGAAATACTTAAAAAAGCCCTTCTTGAACCTATTAGAGTGATAGCAGATAACTCCGGGTTTGAAGGAGCTGTTATTTTAGAAAAGGTCTCTACAAGTAAGCAGGAAAATTATGGATTTGACGCTCAGTCAGATAAATATGGAAACATGATTACTATGGGAATAGTAGATCCTGCAAAAGTTACAAGAGCTGCTGTAGAAAATGCTGCTTCAGTTGCGGGTATGATACTTACTACCGAAGCACTGATTACCGATGTACCTGAACCTGAATCTCCTATGCCTGGTGGAATGCCTGGTGGGGGAATGGGTGGTATGGATATGGGAATGTAATCAAGAAAAAAGCAAACAAGCAAATTAAAAAAGAGCCAATGCATAATTGGCTCTTTTTTAATTGTTCAAACTTTCATAAAGTTTAGTAAGAGATTCAATCCATGCTTTTTGAACTTCTGGACTCCACGAAGGGTCAAATTCTGGATATTTATCTAAAATAATTTTTACAATATTTATATTTTTTTCAGCTGTGTTTTTTTTTGATAATATATTTGTACTGTTTGAATTTATCGAAGTTTTAGTTTTTTCACTAATGGCTAATTTATTATTATGCCTTCGAGCTAATATGTGGCTTGAAAGAGTTATTTCTGAAAACTTTGCTGCTTGAATAAAAAAGGATTCACATTTTATCAACACGCCTTCTTTTGTTCCAAATTTTCTAAATGCTTCTCTAAATTGATATCTAGTAGCATTTTCTAAATCTAATTCAAAAATATGACTATAGAATTTATATAAAATTTTTCTTAATATTTTTTTTTGAATATTAATATCTTTTGAAATCAGATTATTAAAATCTTCACTTGGCACTCCTTCTCTATCCACTAATTCAAAAAATTTCACTGCTGTCATAAGCTGAGTTCCATTTGAACCAGAAAACCTATTTATCCAAATACTTCTATCAATTCTGCTTGGCATACCTTCAGATAAAAATTCCAAAAAAGTTTGGAATGTTTTGAATGCCACATATGGGGGAATAGTGTTTTTTGTTATTTTCATAATAATAAGTTCAACGTAATGTTATATATGACATTATATGAAAAAAATTCCAAACAAAAAGCCTTTTAAGAATGATAATTTCCCAGCAAGGACAATTTTTGAAATTAGAATTTAGAATCACGAAAATAATAGTATAGAAAAAAATAATCAAGGGCAATTATGAAAATCGATTTAAATGAAATAAAATTACATCCAAAACATCCTGCGTTAAAATACAAACCTATACAAAATTTACTTAATAAAAGAAATTCATCTCAACAAAAACCAATTGTTATAAAAAATAAAATAGGGTTTCTGCTTTATAGTGGTGAAAAAATATATAGAAATGCAAAAACATTAAATAAATCAAAAATTGATTGCAACTTAAAAGAAAAAATAGAAGACTTGGAATCAATGAATCTTTCTGAGATATATTTTTCTGGATTAAAAACTCCCTCAAAAATAGCTAAGGATTTTATTGAGTTTAGAAAAATCAATAATATATCACAACAAGAGCTTAGTAGAAGGACAGGCATAACTCCTGGAACAATTCATCATTATGAGTCACTGATAAAAAAACTAAGCCCTAAATTATTAGTGTCTTTAGATGATGGAGATTTAACATTTAAAGAAGCAAGATGTATAGCGGATATTGATAATTTCAAACTTCAAAATGAAATTGCAAAACCTTTTGTATCTGGAAAAATATCTAGTGTTTATGTAGAAAAAATAATAGGGAACATCAAAAAAAATCCAAAAACAGACATAGAGAAAATATTTAATATGGTAATAAACGGCAAAGAAATAAAACCGATTATAAAAAATGAAAAAGAAATAATTAAAGACCATGGTCATAACATAGAAAACACTAACAATTTATCTATTGAAGAAAAAATTCTTCATTTTGCCATTGAACTAGACTCTGTAAAAGAAGAGGAAATTCCAGAATATAGACGGCTAAGGGTGATTTCCACCTTGAAAATACTAGACTCTAAAATAAAATCAACTTTAAATCATATGAACAACTCATTTATAGAAAAATCAAAAGTTTATATAAATAGCAAATAAAAAGGGAAAAACATGCTAGAAAGATTCCATGTGTCTGAAGAAGACGCTATAAGAATAAATCATAAAAAAATGCATTCAGTAACAAAGCAAATTTTTACTAAAATGGGGCTTTCTGATGAGGATGCTGAGCTTTCAGCTGATGTGCTGATATATGCTGACTTAAATGGAGTTGATACCCATGGTGTATCTAATATGCTTAGGACATATGTGAGAATGTATCAACTTGATAAAGTGAATCCAAGGCCAAGTATAAAAGTGGTCAAAGAATCTGCTGCTACTGCTGCATTAGATGGAGACAAAGGACTAGGGGTACATACTGCCCCTTTCGCTATGAAAATGGCTATAGAAAAAGCTAAAGTTAGTGGAGTAGGCATTGTAACTCTAAATAACGCGGGTCATTTAGGGGCAGCAGGATTTCATGCAAAACTCGCTGTTGATGCCGATATGATTGGTGTGTGTATGAGTGGAGGTGGAGGTTTTGCTATGTTGCCAACTTTTGGTGCAGAGCCAAGATTTGGAACACAACCAATTGCATGGGCAGCTCCAGCAAATAAAGAGGCTTATTTTATGTTTGATGCCGCTATGACTCAAGTAGCTGGTAATAAAATAAAACTTTTAGAAAGATTAGAAACACCTTTAGCGCCAAACTGGATTGCAAATCAAGATGGATCTCCTATAGATCAAGAAAAATTATTAACAAAAGAAAATTTTCACGAAGATGGACGAATGAAAGATTTACATATGCTTCCTCTTGGTGGAGATAGAGAAAATGGCTCACATAAAGGTTATGGGTTTGCAGCAATTGTAGATATTATGTGCTCTATGCTTGGAGGTGCACAAGCAGGTTTTCTTGGTGGAAGTGGACATTATTTTGCTGCGTATAACATAGATTCTTTTAGTGACACTCGTTCTTTCAAACAAAATATGGATGACTTCCTTAAAGGTCTTAAAGAAACCCCTCCAGCCCCTGGACATAAAAGAGTACTATATCCAGGATTAGCAGAATATGAATCAAGAGAAGAAAGAAGTAAAAATGGAATCCCTTATCATCCAGAGGTTATTGAATGGTTTGAATCCATTACTTCAGAACTAGAAATTGAACTTAATTGGTAGCTAATAATGAATAGCTTCATTATTAGTATTAGCAGCTGCCTCTTTAATTACCTCAGAAAGAGTCGGGTGGGCGTGTGTTAATCTGTGAAGCTCTTCATTAGTCCCTTCAAGATACTTAAGCATACCTATTTCGCCAATCATTTCTGTTGCTTCAGCTCCAATAATATGTGCTCCTAATATTTCACCTGTTTCAGAATCTGAAATTATTTTTGCAAAACCACTATAATTATTTATTGCTATTGATTTCCCTGCTACTTGAAAAGGAACTTTCCCTACTGAATAATTTAATCCTTGTTCTTTAGCCTGCTCTTCGGTAATTCCAATACTTGCTATTTGAGGTGAACAATATGTGCACCTTGGCATATCAATGTAATTAGAAATGCCTTCGACTTCTTTTCCTGCAATAACCTCTGAAGCAACTATCCCTTGATCAAAGGCGACATGAGCTAAAGGCAGTTTTCCTGTCACATCTCCTATTGCAAACACTCCATTTACATTAGTTTTCATAAACTCATCTACAACAATAAAACCATTGCCATCCAACTGAACCCCTGCTTCTTTTAATCCTAGTCCATCTGTATTTGGCTGAATTCCTACACCTAACATAACTTTGTCAAAATCTTTAGAATAAGGCTTTCCTTGTGAATCATATTCCAATGTGATTGAATTTTTATTTTTCTTAACATTTTTTATATTTGAGCTAGTAAATGCATTTATTCCTTGTTTTTTAAATTGTCTTTCTAACTCTTTAGATACGTCTGCATCTTCTTTAGGGACCAATCTGTCCATAATTTCTAGAAGTGAAACTTCAACACCGTAGGCATTAAAAAAATAAGCAAACTCACAACCAATGGCTGAAGCTCCTATAATTGCAATAGACTTTGGCTTTGTTTTTAATTCAAGAGCTTGTCTTGAAGTAATAATTAGCTCTTTATCAATTTCTAAATTTGGTAAAGATCTTGGTCTTGCTCCAGTGGCAACAATTATATTATTTCCAAGTATAATTTCATTCCCAACTTCAATTTTTGTTGAAGAGAGTAATTTCGCTGTTCCCATTATTAGGTCGATATTATTTTTTTTAATTAAATAAGCAATTCCTTCTGTTAATTTAGACGAAACCATTCTTGATCTATCTATAGCTTTAGAAATATCGGCTTTAAATTCTTTAAATGAAAATCCCCATTCTTCAGGGTTTTTCATTTCATTCAATAGCTCAGCGTTTTTCAATAAAGATTTTGAAGGAATGCAACCCCAATTTAAACAAACTCCCCCCAAGCCACCAATACCCGACCCATCGTCTTTTTCTATTAAGCACACCTTTAGACCCAATTGTGAGGCTCTTATAGCAGCATGATATCCGCCTGGGCCTGCACCAATAACAATTAAATCAAAATTTTTTTCTGACATAGTTGATCTTTCTCAAAATATTTATATATTAAGTTATTCTACTCTAAAGAAATCATAAAGCTTTAATAGAACAACCCCTATAAATAGTCCAAAAGTAAAAAAAATACACGTAACTACTGCTACTAATAAAATTATTGGTATTGGGTTTGATGGACAATTTACAATTGTGGGGCATATAAAAATCAAACTAATTAATGAGTATATTATTGAAAAAATAAACCCAATTATAGTAAAAATCAATGTTGAGTAAAAAACAGTCTTTGGAAGTTTTCTAAAATTTAACATATTTTTTATAAGTAAATATTTTTAAAATACTATATAAATATATCATCGTAAAACATTTATATGAAAAAATTTCTTAATTCATTTTCAGGATTGGCCTTAGTAATAGGTCTGTCTCTGGGGCATGGGATAAAACATTTTGGACAAGGAGCCCTAACTGTTATTGGTCCTCTGTTAAAGGCGTCTTTAAACTTAACTGATGTATCATATGCTTTGATTTTTTCATCAATGAACGTTTCTAGTGGTTTATCTAATATCCCTGCGGGTATTCTTTCTGATATGTATAGAAGGAAAATTGCTTGGTTGCTAGCAATTTCCATGTTTACAATCTCTTTAGGTTATTTAATTATTGGAATATCCAATGTTTATTTTTTAATTCTGATAGGCGTTATATTAATTGGATTTGGAACAAGTTTTTGGCATGCTCCAGCCTTTGGGACATTGGCAGCTAGGTATCCTGAAAAAAAAGGTTTTGCATTATCAATGCACCTAACTGGAGCACAAATAGGCAATACAATTGGCCCTCCTATAATTGGAGGTTTGATTTCGGGAATAACATTAGGTTCAATAATTAAGTTTTCTGGATTCGGGTGGGAAAAAGTATCAATATTTCTTGTAATACCTATGATCATAACTGGGATTTTGGTTCTAACTTTATTTAAATCTGCAGGTGTTGAGTCTGATTCAAACTGGTCCTTTGAAGAATATTTGCAAAGAACAAAAACTTTAATTCGAGACAAAATAATACTAGGATTAATAATACTTGGAGCACTAAGAGCTGGTATTCATACTTCTTTTCAATTGTGGTTAGCTGTTTATTTAAAAGAAGATTTAGGTTATTCTGCTTGGGTTATAGGGTGGCACATAGCATTGATTACAGCAGCTGGAATCATATCTACTCCTATTATGGGAATTCTTTCTGATAAATTTGGAAGAAAGCCAGTTATACAAATTTCAATGACCCTCATGGCAATATATTTGTTTTTGTTTTTGTTTTTTGATGAAGGGCTAGGTTTAGTTATTCTTATTGCGTTGCTGGGGATGTTTTTTTTCTCGGTTATGCCTATAGTAACCGCTGCAACAATGGACAGAGTCCCTAAAGGAAGCGAAGGAAGCGGAACAGCTCTTAATTTCATTGGAATGTCATTAATGGGCTTTATGTCACCCGTCATTTCAGGAATAATTTATTCAAAATATAATTTTGAAGGGATTTCTATTTTTGCAGGAAGTATAGCTGTAGCTGGAATATTTTTATGCACTTTTTTGCCTATGAAAAAAATTAATTAACATTAGATAAAAATTTTTCTGAATTTAAAGACGACTGAGTAATTGTTTGAATATACTTTTTTGTAACTTCTTTTATTTTTTGTAAATTCTTTATTTGAAAATTAGAAGCTTTTACATTACTCCATTCGTTATCACTTAAAAACCTCATTGCTTTAATTGAATTCTTATCAATATATATATAATTATCAGTGTTAGTAGAGAATTTTTTTTCAACCAAACCTCCATTAATAGAAGAAAACAAATGATCTCCTTCAGTTAATGTATTCCCACTTATTTGACAATTATAAAGATCAGGCAAAAACCCTGCCAAAGCAAGTAAATTTAATTCAAACCACCTCATAAGCAGGTCTTTATTAACTGATTTTTCAACTTGATCCAAGGTGAAAGATAAATGATAATAAATATCATTATTAGGATCATTTTCAACTGAAAACTTTTCTGACAACTCAAGTAAATAAAAACCAATTGATATTAAAGAGAGGTCAGGTTTTATTAAGTTATAATTTTCAATAATTTCAACTTGAGATAAGTTACTAAGATTTTCACCAATGGATATGTAGGCATTAATTTTAGAAAGAACATCAATGTGTCCTCCCATTTTAGATTTAGGCTTTCTAATCCCCTTAGCAACGACCTTTATCAAGCCATTATTAGGAGTTAAAAACACAAATATTCTATCTGCATCACCAAAATCATAGACTTTCAATGCAATTGCTTCAGTTTGAACAAATTTCTTTCTTCTTCTATAAGCTTTCATTTATTTTAATCCTAGAACCTAATGCATGAGAAATAGTTATTTCATCGGCATATTCAATATCTGAACCTGAAGGCATTCCTCTTGCCAATCTTGTTACTTTAATGTTTGCATTGGCATCTCCAATAAGCTGATTAATATACATTGCTGTTGCCTCGCCTTCTAAGTTTAAATTAGTAGCAACTACAACTTCTTTAATAAGTTCATCATTATTAACTCTGTTTATTAATTCTTTAATTCTAATTTCTTCAGGCCCAATTCCATTTGATGGAGATAGTGATCCATGTAAAACATGGAACAAACCTTTATAAGCCCCTGATTTTTCCAAAACATAAACATCCATAGCTTCTTCAACCACACAAACAATAGATCTATCTCTAGATTCATTAAGACAAATGTCACATTTTGAATTTTCTGAAATATTTTGACATATTTGACAAAATATAATTCTGTTCTTAATTTCTGATAAAGATTCAGAAATACTTTTGACTTGATCATCAGGCATTTTTAAAGTAGCAAACGCAAGTCTTTGAGCTGTTTTTGGTCCAATTGATGGTAAAAGTCGAAAAGATTCGATTAGATCATTTAATGCATCTGGAATAAAAGGAGATTTGTTTAAAGGAGTCATATCATAAACCAGGAATATTCAAGCCGCCCGTAACTTCTGACATTATTTTTTTTGAAGACTTTTCTGCTTCTTTCATCGCATCATTTAAAGCGTTTATTAAATTTTTTTCTAAGTCTTTTGAAGAATAATTAGACAAAGCTTCATCATCAATTTTTATAGACTTTATATTTGATGTCCCTTGAACGACTACTTCAATGTTCCCATCTTTAGAAACTGAAAAAGTTTCCAATTTGTCTATTTTCTTTTTCAAACCGTTCATTTGTTTCATCAAGCTTCCAGCTTGCTTAAGTTTATCCATGTTAAACATTGTTTTAACCTTCCTTTTCTTCTTCTACTTTAGCACCCATTGCTAACGCAGATTTTACTATATCAGTTTCTAACAAATTTGTCTTTGTATTATTATTTTGCTCTTCATCAGGCTCCTCCAATACTAATTTGATTCCATTCCCATAAATTTCTGTAACAGCCTTTTTTACGGCTTCTCTAGCAAGGTCAAGCTGCCATTCAGCTTTAAAGTGATCATGCAAAGACTTGCTCTTAAATTTTAAAACTAGCTTGTCTTCTATTTTTTTGGGAACCTCTACATTTCTCAATAAAGCACCTAGAACCATTTTTCCAAACTTAGCTCTCCTTAAATCAAATAGAACTTTTTCCCAGTCTTGTTTTTCATTTGAATCAGCAGAAACATTAATATTTTTTTCTTCTAAATTAGTATTCAAAGGAGATACTCTATCGTTAATTTGGGATTTATTATGTGATACAGAGCTATCTTTTGGTTTGATTTTTTGATTTTTTGTATCAATTGATTCATGATTTTTTTCGTTCAGCTTTAACGCTGATTTTTCTAAGTTTTTTTCTGTTACAACATCCTCTTGTTTGAGATATTGCTTAGTTTCCAACATATAGGTCAAATGGATCAACACAGAATCAAGGAGTGCTTCAAAATGCTCAGTTCTAATAGAAATCAGCTCAATAAATCTTTCAAGTATTATTGTAAGCTTTTTTGATTCCATACCCTCAAATACGTCTGCTGTATTTTTGATAAAATCTGATGAATGTCCTTGAATCTCTATTACGCCATTTGAAGTGAAAATCCCCAACCTAAGCACATCTACAAGAGATTTAGATAAAGACTTAAAATCAACACCTCTTAACCTTAGATCTTGAAGAGTTTCAATTAGATCGCTTTTATTATCATCTATTATCATTTTAAATATATTTAAAGATAAATTTTCATCTATAATGCCAAATAATTCTCTGGCTTTATCAATTGTAATTTCATCAAACGCTATAGACAACTGTTCTAACAAGTTGCAAGCATCTCTAAGCGACCCTGAGGCATTCTCTGCTATAAACCACAAAATCTCTTCTTTGCAATCGATCTTTTCATTTTCAGCGATTGTTTTTAACCTCTTAACTACTTCTATATTTGAAACATTTCTAAAATCAAATCTTTGACATCTTGAAACAATAGTTTCAGGTAATTTTTGAAATTCAGTTGTTGCTAAGATCATTATTACTTGAGGTGGAGGCTCTTCAAGAGTTTTCAAAAGAGCGTTAAATGCTTCATTCGTTAACATATGAACCTCATCAATTATATAGACTTTATATTTTCCTGAAGAAGGCATAAATTGCACATTTTCTAGTAAAGATCTAATATCATCAATTCTTCTATTTGAAGCTGCATCTATTTCTATGAGATCTAGAAATTTTCCTGCATCAATTTCTTCTGAGATTTTTGAGTCTAATTTTGGTTCTCCTTGTTCGTCAATTTCTAGATTTAAAGCTTTTGCCAAAATTCTGGCAGTAGAAGTCTTGCCAACACCCCTCGGCCCGGTAAAAAGATATGCATGAGCATATTTATTTCTTAATAATGAATTTCGCAACGTAACAGTTATGTGGTCTTGCCCCATAACATCAGAAAATAGTTTTGGTCTCCATTTTTGGTATAAAACTTCCCTGTTTAAGCTCATAGTTTATTCTAAAATAATCTTTTTAATATTTCGTCTGTTTTTGAAAACATTGTTTTTTCTTCTAAAATGTCTTCATGATTATATCCTAAAAGATGAAGAGCTCCGTGAATAGCCATTGTAGATAATTCTTTTGTAAAACTTACACCATTTTCTTTGGCTTGAGATATGATTTTTGGTATAGAAATATATATTTCTCCAATTTCATATATTTCATCTTCTCCAGGAAAAAGCTCTTTTTCATTTAAAAGCTTCCCATTTTTCCAGCCTTTATAAAAATTAAAAGCCAAAACATCTGTTTCATAATCATTATTCAAAAATTGAGAATTTAATTTTTTTATTTGAAAGTTATCTATTAGATGAACATTGATTTTAAAATCAACATCTATTTTTTCAAAGATTTTTGTTGTACTTACTGATTTAAAAATTAGATCAAAATATTTATTCCATAAAGTTACAGGATCACAAGAGACCAAAACATTATCTTTGAATTCAGATTTTATCAATTATTTACCACTTAGTCTTAATAAAATATTTTCGCGCAAAACTCTTATTCTAGAATAAAAAGGTGCATAATCAGAATCAATATCAACAATGTCAGAAGTTGTCGATAAACAAAAATTGATTTTTTCTCTAAGGTCAAGCTGTGAAAAATATTCTATTTCGATTGAAGTTTTTATTTCGAATAAAAGAGGTATGATTTTTTCAGCAAAAATTGTGTCGATTTTTTGTTTTTGGACTAATATAGATTTGATCTGAATATCCTCAACAAGATTATCTATTTCACAAACAAGATCTTTAGTAGGTATTTTTGGATTTTCTCTCATTTAAATAGATACATAATTTGATTATTAAAACTTTATAAGGTTATTATATTCTAATCATCAAATAGTTTTAATTTGCTTATCGAATTACTATCAACATATATATAGAATTAAACAAAAGTTAAAAAAATTGGTCAAATCTAACAAAATATTAATAAAAGGTGCCAGAGAGCACAATTTAAAAAATATCAATCTCAATATTCCCAGAGAAAAATTTGTTGTTATAACCGGAGTCTCGGGTTCTGGAAAAAGCAGTTTAGCTTTTGACACTCTTTATGCTGAAGGGCAAAGAAGATATGTCGAATCTTTATCCGCTTATGCCAGACAATTTTTAGGTAGAATGGAAAAACCAGATGTTGACCAAATAGACGGGCTCTCTCCTTCAATATCAATAGATCAAAAAGGGGTTTCCAAAAATCCAAGATCAACTGTCGGTACTGTAACTGAAATCTACGATTATTTCAGACTTTTGTATTCTAGAATAGGTATTCCGCATTGTTACAACTGTGGAAAGTTAGTAGAAAAACAAGATGTGCAAAAAATAGTTGAAGATATATACAACTATGATCAAAAAACAAGATTTATGGTTCTAGCCCCAATTATAAGGCATATGAAAGGGCAACATATCAATGTTCTTGAAAAAATAAAATCAGAAGGATTTTCAAGAGTGAGAGTAGATGGCGAAATATATGAATTAGACGAAGAAATCAATCTAGAAAAAAATAAATGGCATAATATTGAAATCGTAGTAGACAGGTTGATTATCAATTCTAATGTTGATAAAAATAGAATCTCTTCTTCAGTTGAAACAGGCTTAAAATACGGAAATGGGGTTATATTTGTAGATAAAATAAATGAAAATGAGATTGTTTACTCTGAACACCTTGCTTGTACTGATTGCAATATTTCTCTATCTGAAATGGAACCAAGAAGCTTTTCTTTTAATACTCCATTTGGAGCATGCACCAAATGTACAGGTTTAGGCTTTTCTCTTGAAGTGGATCCTAGTTTGATCATAAGAGATCCAAATTTATCAATTAATGAAAAAGGCATGGATATTGTTGAAGATGCTAGGATAGTGCTTAGTTGGCAAAAAAATAATTATAATTCTATTATTGAAGAGTTAAAAGTTGATAAAAACAAGCCTATAAAAAAAATACATAAGTCTATACTAAATTTACTATTGTACGGAGTTATTGATTCTGATTTTCCAAATAAAGATAGTATAGAAGACTTAGAATTTCAACTAAGATATTTCGATGGCTTAATCCCTTCTATTGAAAAAAGATATCTAAATACAGATTCAGACAAAATAAAGGAAGAAATAATAAAATTTATGTCTGAAAGCCCATGCTCTAATTGTAAAGGAGAACGATTAAAACCTGAGTCATTAGCAGTGATTGTACTAGGCAAAAATATCATGGAAGCAACAGGTCAATCAATAGACGATTGCTACAAATGGATAAATCAAACAAAAAAAGGAAAAATGCTCCTTTCTAAGAGTGAACAAAAAATATCTGAAGAGGTATTTAAAGAAATAAACTCTAGGCTGTCTTTTTTAATTGAAGTAGGGCTAGGGTATATAAGTCTCGACAGAATGTCTGCTACTTTATCTGGAGGGGAAGGACAAAGAATTAGACTGGCCACCCAGATTGGGGCAGGGTTAACTGGTGTCATGTATGTATGCGATGAGCCATCAATAGGGTTGCATCCTATTGATAATGAAAAATTAATAAAAACTCTAATTAACCTAAAGGAAATTGGAAACACCGTGATTGTCGTTGAACATGACGAATATGTAATGAAATCAGCAGACCAAATCATTGATATGGGGCCTGGTGCTGGAACGCATGGAGGAAACGTAATAGCTCAGGGTTCTCCAGCAGAAGTCATGAAAAACAAAAACTCTCTTACTGGAATGTATTTATCTGGTAAAAAAGAAATTTCCGTTCCTAAAAAGCGTAAAGGAAGCAAACAATTTATAGAGATTAAGGGAGCCACAGAAAATAATTTAAAAAATATTGATGTAAAAATTCCTTTGAAGAATTTTGTTTGCGTTGCAGGTGTTTCAGGATCAGGAAAAAGCACGCTAATAAATGATATTTTATCTAAAGCACTACTTAAAAAAATTACAAGAAAATCTGTTAAAGAGGGGAGTTATTCCGAAATTTCAGGGATAGAAAATATTGATAAAATAATTGTTATTGATCAATCTCCTATTGGTAGAACCCCTAGATCAAATCCTGCTACTTATACTGGTTTATTTACACCAATCAGAGAGCTTTTTGCAAAAATGCCTGAGGCCATGAGTCGTGGGTATAAAGCAGGAAGGTTTTCTTTTAATGTTAAAGGCGGGAGATGCGAGGATTGCTCTGGAGCTGGATACAAAGAAATAGAAATGCAATTTCTACCCGATGTAACTATACCATGTGAAGTTTGTAACGGAAAAAGATATAACAATGACGCCTTAGAAATAAAATTTAAAGGAGAATCAATAGCTGATATTTTAGACAAAACAGTCGAAGATTCAATTCAAATTTTCGAAAACATACCAAATGTAAAGAGAAAATTAGAAACTTTAAATAATGTAGGACTTGGATACTTAAAACTAGGACAACCCGCAACTACACTTTCTGGAGGCGAGGCCCAAAGAATAAAATTAGCAACAGAGCTATCAAAAAGGTCAACTGGAAATACTTTTTACATACTAGATGAGCCTACTACAGGACTCTCTTTTGAAGATTGTTCAAAACTTTTAAACGTACTTCATGCACTTGTTGAAAACGGAAATTCAGTAGTTGTTATTGAACATCATCTTGATATGATAAAAAACGCTGATTGGATTATAGAATTAGGTCCAGAAGCAGGAGACAAAGGCGGGCAAGTAATATGCGAAGGAACTCCAGAATTTATCGCTTCTACAAAAACAGCAACGGGGCGCTTTCTAAGCGAACTACCAAATATTAAGAGCAACAAAAATTCTAAAGGAACCCTTTATAAAACTACAAAAATAAAGAAAAACAACAAAATAGAAATAAAAAATGACTTCCTTCCTGAAAGACCTAAAAATCTGAAAATAAAAAAGAGAAAATATGCTCTTAGTAGATGGAGAAGAAGAAGGGCTTCAAAAGTGGGTTAAAAAATATCTAAAATAGATTTTGCTACATCAACAGCTCGATAATTATCCAAAAACTTCCATACATGAAGAATATATTCTTGAGTCAACTTAAGTATTAATGAAACAGATAATACAATTATTATTTTGTTCGTCGTAGGAAAAATCTTATAGCGGTTTAAAAACGCGATTCCAATAAACCAAAATTCAAAAATATTTGGGAAAAAAAATAAAATAAACCTTTCTTCAAAAATTTCAAATAATATAAAACCAAATATTCTGAACACAAATAAACTTATGCTTATATTTCTTAAGGCCTTCGTCCATCTTAAAGATATTATTAAAAAAAATGAAATATAGAATAAATCTAACAATTTATCTAAAGCTTGATAATTTCTAACTCCTCCCAATGAAATTAGGTTCATCATAAACAAATCAGAAAAATCTATTAGGATAACTAATAAGCCTCCCAGTAGATTAAATTTAAAAACAATTAAAGATGCAAAAATTCTTACAAAAGAAATTATTAATTCTTCTAGAGTCATAGGCATATTATAGATGTTATTTTAATGATGATAAAATTCTTTTTATGAATCATAAAAAGAAATATGTAATTGCAATAGACCAAGGAAGTACCTCTACTAAGTCTGTTATTTACGATAATAACCTAAATTCAATTGCATCAAGCCAGATTAGATTAGAAGAAATTTATCCAAGTGATGGTTGGGTCGAACTCGACCCAATAAAAATAATAACCTCTATAACTAAAACCGTAAATGAAGCGTTACTTAAATCTAAGGCCGAACTTGAAAACATCTTATCTATTGGTATCACAAACCAAAGAGAGACTGTTGTGTTTTGGAATAAAAAGACGCTTAAACCTTTTGGTAACGCTATAAGCTGGCAATGCTTAAGAGGGCGTGATATTTGTGAAAGACTAAAAAACACTAAATTTGAAAAAACTTATAAACTATCCACAGGATTGAAGCTAGATCCTTATTTTTCTTTTTCTAAAATAATTTGGGCTATAGAAAATAATAATGAAATAAAAAAAGCATTAAAAAACAAAAACTTAAACATAGGTACTATAGATTCTTGGATTTTGGCTAATTTTATAGAAGACAAACCCCACAAAATAGAAATCACCAATGCCTCTAGAACAGGATTGTTTAATACCAAGAGTGAAGATTGGGATAAAGAATTGCTATCTTTATTAAATATAGATGAGTCAGCTCTTCCTAAAATATTTTCTTCAAATGAAAACTTTGGAAATACAAAAAAATCATTATTTGGAAAACCTATACCAATCAACGCCATTTTAGGGGACCAACAAGCATCTTTATATGGGCATAAAGAGAAAAAAAACTCCGAAATAAAATGCACATACGGCACTGGAGGGTTTTTATTAATTGACACAGAAGACAAAAGGCATGATTTTAATGAAAATTTTCTATCCACAATAGCTTATAAAAAAAATAATAAAACCATGTATGCTTTAGAAGGAAGCATTCTTTCAGCAGGGTCTACTCTTGAATGGTTAAAAAAAATAAATATTATTAATACCTTTGATGATATAGAAAATGATGTAAATTCAACAAAATTTAACGACATATTTCTAATTCCAGCATTAAATGGATTAGGGGCACCATTTTGGAATGGAAATATAAGGTCCAGTATAGAAAATATAAATTCAAGTACCACAAAAGAAGACATAATCAGGGCTGCTTTCGAAGGAATTGCTTTTTCCACTAAAGCAATAATTGATTCTGTTCAAGAAACTTCAAATCTAAATATACAGGAATTGAAAATTGACGGAGGCCTCTCAAAAAGTTCTTTTTTTAGTCAGCTTCTTTCAGATTTAATTAATAAAAAAATAAAAGCATCAAAAAATTCTGAAATTACCTCATTAGGTGTAGCTAAATTATCTTTTGAAAAATTTGATCTGGATTCTAATTATATAAATACTTATACTAAGTACATACCTAATACAAAAAATAATGAAATGTATAATAGCAAATACAAAAAATGGAAAAAATTGATTTTTCAGAAAATAAAGGAGTCATAAAATGTACTTAGGAACGCAAGTAGCCCCAAGAAATCTTTCTGATTTGGAAGTTTGGGCACAATTAGGAGTAAATAATATTTGCGCAGACCCTTTTGAAGAAGATGATGAGGGAAATTATAAATCAATTAACCCTCACAAATGGACTGATGATATTTTAGAAAAGCATGTTGAACTACTAAATAGTAAAGGGCTGGCCTTAGATATGGTTCAAATACCTTTATCATCAAGGCCGCTTGAAGAATCGCAAAGCCCAAACATTATGCTTGGAAAATCTCCAGAAAGAGACAGAGAAATAGAGTCAATTCTTAATATTCTGTCATTGTGCTCAAAAGTTGGTATTCCCGCAGTAAAATACAATATGAATATAATTGGGATTCCTAGATCTGAAAGCGAACAAGGCAGAGGAGGCTCCATTAATTCAACTTTTAGATGGGAAAAAATGGATCAAAATTCACCTCCTGGAATTGCTGGCATCTTAGATATTGATACTAATTGGGAAAGAATTGATTATTTTTTAGGCAAAGTCGTTCCCGTTGCAGAAGAATTAAAAATTAGGCTAGCTTGCCACCCTCACGATCCATATACTCCTAATGGTTACAAAGGTCTATCTCGTGTTCTAGGAACAATTGATGGGCTGAAAAAATTTATAGGTTTACATGAAAGCCCATATCATGGATTGAATTTTTGCCAGGGCACTGTTACTGAAATGCTAGATGATCCTGGAAAAGAAATTTTTGAAGTAATTAAATATTTCGGAGAAAGAAAAAAAATTTTCAATGTTCATTTTAGAAATATATTAGGGAAAAAATTAGATTTCATGGAAGTTTTTCCTGATGAAGGATCAATAGATATGATCAAAGCATTAAAGGCATATCAAGAAGTGGGTTACGAATATATGCTTATGCCCGACCATGTTCCTTCCATTTCAGGGGCAAACAACAGCGGTGTTGCATTTGCTTACTGCTATGGATACATTACAGCTGGTCTGCAATCAATTGGTCATAAAAGAAACATTCCCTGGGTAAGACAAAGTTAAATTTTAACTTTAATTAAAGATTTAAGTAATTGAATATTAAGGTGCGGGTTGAATTAATTCTATTCTTATTCCACCAGGAGCACCAATAAATCCTATTTTTCGTCCATCAGGCTGAGGCAATGGCCCTTCCTTATGTACAGCACCTAATGCAACTAATCGATCAATGTCAGCTTCTATATCATCAGTATCAAACCCAAAATGCTCCAAACCATAATGAGCATCATCATCTGCAGCACCAAGTTCTTCATTGGTTCTTTCACTAGAAATATTAATAGCCAATCCACCTTCAGTTTCGGTGATAATAAAAGTATCTCCAACAGGTCGAACTGTTTCGGAAATGATTTTTACATTAAATGCTTTAACGAACCACTCAGCCGTAACCTTAGGGTCTTTGGATTTTAAATGTATATGATTTACTTTGTAAGGCATTATGTCTCCTTATTTTTTTAATAAATTTTCTTGATGAACTGATTTTATAACATCTAATACAAATGGGCCCTCTTTATTAAGGGTTATTTCTATTTTATTTTTCTTGTATATCTCAACTTCTCGTTCTCCGTCAAGAGCAATTGTTCCTGAATAATTTGTCAATGTGAACGTTTTTTTGAATGAAAAAAGTTCCCAACTATTAATATAAATTTCAGAAATCAGGCCAGGAGCAATTGGAGCATAAATTCTTTTTCCTTTTTTAGAAAACTCTAATTTAAGAGCATGATTTTTAGGGATTTCTGTAATTTTAGATCCGATTGCTGATAAGCCAATGGATATTGGATTAGACTGCGTTAAAAAAAGTTGATCTAAAACATTTGGATCCCAAATAGCTTTTGAACCTACAAAATTTTGACTGCTTATAGCCAAATCAATTAAAGCTAAATCATTGTAATTTTTGTCTATTAATACATTAATTGTAGGTTTTTGAGATATAAGGTCTTTAGCAAAAGGCTTGTTCTTCGTTTGTATGTAAAACGCAGCCGCTAAACCCGCGATTGTCGGGTCAATCATAATCGGAAAGGCATTGTTTGTACCCGTAGATATAGGAATTATAGGCACATTGCCAATATTTTTTGCAACCAACCTATTGGTTCCATCTCCTCCCAAAACTAACACACAGTCACATCCAATTTCATTAATTAATTTAGACGCATAGAGAGTTTGTTCAGGCCCATCATAGTATTTAGTATCTAAAAATCTAAAATCTAATTCTTCTTTTAACTCCTCAATACAAGGCCTAAACAAGCCGGATTTATCTGGCATAAAGTAAACCTTTGTCACGCCTTTATAGGTCAACCCTTTTACAAATCTAGTTATAATATTAGCTTTTTCTTGGTTGGAAATTACTCTTCCTGATGCAACTAGTCTTCTGATATCTTTTCCAGCAGAAGGGTTTGCTATTATCCCTACGCTTGACAATTTATATGCTTTCTATTTTTTTTATTAACAAATCCATAAAATTTGCAGCTGGTACTCCGTCTAAAGCTCTATGGTCGAAGGTAAGAGAAAGAAATATAAAGCTTTTTAATACAAGTTGATCGTTGTCATCAAAAGCAACTTCTTTAGTTATTTTTCCAACTCCTAATATCGCGACTTCAGGTGGATTAATTATAGGATTAAAATGTTCTACATTATACGAAGAAAGATTAGAAATAGTAAAACTAGACCCAGTTATTTCATCGGGCAAAATTTTGTTTTCTTTTATTTTTTTTGAAAAAGCTCTGATTTCTTTGCTTATTTCTAAAAAGCCTTTGCTTTGAGAGTTCTTTATAACAGGCACAATTAATCCGTCAGATACAGCCATTGCAACACCTAAATTTATACTTTCCCAAACTTTCATTTCATTGTTTTGGTAATGAGCATTAATTTTTGGATTACTCTCTAGCGTTTCAGAAACAATTTTTACTAAAATATCATTAATTTGAGGCCTTATTTTTTCTGATCTCCATTCAGAAACTAATTGTTTCTGAAACTCTAGCAAGCTATCTACGCAAGCCTTTGAATTAAGCGTTACTTGAGGATTCTGTGAACTTGAGGTCATTCTTTTAGCAATTACTTCTCTAATAGTAGTGCTCTTAATAATCTCGTTTAAAATTAAGCTTTCATGAGAACTTAAAGAAACCTCTTCTGAGTTTCCATTATCGTTAAATAGGTTTACATCTTCTTCTGTAATTCTCCCTGAAGGGCCTGTGCCTGTAACTTTAGAAATATCTATATTTAGTTTTTTTGCTAAATTTCTTGCTCTTGGAGATGCAGGAGGGGTTTTTTGATTATTATTTACGGGTCTTTGAACGGCATGTTCAATTTTTTTGGTTTCAGGGTCTATTGGTTTTGAAGGAATATCGCTTAAGTTTTCTCCTGCAACAAGAATCATTCCTAAAACAGTTCCTACAGGAACCAAAGTACCTTCTTCAATATCTATTCTCCCTAGCTTGCCTGATTCAGAAGCTTCGACAGCTGCATTAACTTTTGTTGATTCTATTTCTACAAGTTCATCCCCTTTTACAACATCGTCTCCTATTGATTTCAGCCATTTAATTACTGTCCCATCATTCATATTCATTCCCCACTGTGGAAGCTTAATTTCTTTTGGCATAACTGTCCTCTTCTTTCATTAAGTTATTAGATAGCTCTGTAAAATTATTAATAATCAAATCTGGCTTTAACATTTCATGACACTCTTCGTAAGGCAAGTCATATCTGTTTATATAAGCTGCTTTCATACCACAACTTTTAGCCCCTAATGTATCAAAAGAGTTAGCTGAAATCATCATTATTTCTGAAAGGGGGTAATTAATAATTAAAGATGTTTTTCTGTAAACTCCTGAATAAGGCTTAAAGGCACCTACTTCTTCAACAGAAACAATATTATCAAAGTTAAATTTAATTCTATTTTTAGCTAAGTGTTTAAGAAATTTATTCTCTCCATTTGATAAAGCAATAAGTTTAAATTTTTTCGATAATAATTTTAAAGCATCTAAAACTTCATAAAAAGGAATTAAATTTTGCCAATTCTCATCCCAAAGACTTAATTCTAATTCGCTTGGCTCCATATTAAATTTTCTAGCAGTGTATTTAAATGCATTCTTAACAGTTTTTAAATATCCACTATGACCTAGATCCAAAATATTATCTTGATATTGCTCAATTCTTTGCCTGTGCCTTAAAAAAGCCCAAAATTGAGAAGGGGTTGCAGTTGAATTATTATTTTTAATAATATTCATTATTGAACCCTGTGTACTTTTTTCTAAATCTAGGATCGTTCCGAAAAGATCAAATGTGAGTGCTTTTATCATAAATTCATTCCATTGTTTTTTTAACTGCTGTTGAAATTTTATCTACATTAGGATAAACCAACTTTTCTAAACTCTGAGTATATGGAATGTGAACTTGCTCAGAAGCCACTTTAATGATTGGTGACTGTAAGAACCAAAAGCCTTCTTCAGCAACTATAGAAGAAATTTCAGAAGCAGCAGAGCACACTTTATGTGCTGGATCTGCAATCACAAGACGTCCCGTTTTTTCAACTGAAGACAAAACAGATTGTTTGTCAAAAGGGACTAAAGTTCTAGGATTTATAACTTCACAAGAAATACCTTCTTTTTCTAAATTATTTGCAGCATCTAATGCAAGCTTTACTGAGCCCGCAATACCAACGATTGTACAATCATTTCCTTCTTTTATTATTTCTGCTTTACCAAAAGGTATTTCATCATCTGTAACATCTCCTCTGGTTCCCATTAAGTTTGTATCTTCAAAAATTATTACTGGATCATCATCTCTAACTGCGGTCTTAAGTAATCCTTTTGCATCAGCAGAGGTGGCAGGAACTGCAATTTTAATGCCTGGCATATTCATAAACATTGGATAATTACGATCTGAATGATGAGCTGCAGATCCTCCTCCATATGCCATAGAGGCTCTATAAACTACAGGAAGAGTAGCCTGACCTCCAAACATATATCTCATTTTGGCAGCCTGAGATATCAACTGGTCCATCGCTACCCACATAAAGCTAGTTACTGTTTCAACAATGGGTCTCATGCCTACTAATGAAGCCCCAATAGCTGCTCCAAAAAAACCATTCTCTGACAATGGAGTGTCTAAGACTCTCTCTTCACCAAATTCTTTATATAAATTTTTTGTAGCTCCATATATAGATAATCTTATATCTTCACCCATAATAAAAACATTAGGGTCTCTTCTCATCTCTTCGGCTATAGCTTCATTGATAGCATCAGCAAATATTTTTTCCGTCATTAGTTCCTCCAATAAATTATGGTTTAGGTATAGGGTTTGCCCACATATCTTCAAATAAAGCCTCTGGTCCAGGAAATTCACTATTTCGAGCAAAATTCACAGCTTCTTCTATTTCTGCTTTAGAATCATTTTCAATCTTCTTACAATCTGATTCAGAAAGTATCCCTCTTTCTATTAATTTTTTTATATGAATATCCAGCGGATCTCTTTCTCTCCATTTATCAATTTCTGCTTTATCTCTATATTCTCCTCTACGAATCTTTCCTAAGCCTAAAGAGTGCTCTTCAAATCTATAAGTTAAGCCTTCTATCAAAGTTGGGCCTTCTCCTTTTCTTGCTCTTTTTACGGCTTCTGTAGTAGCTTCATACATAGCTTCAACATTCTGACCATCAACTAAAATTCCTGGCATATTATATGCAACTGCTCTATCAGAAACGTTATCAACTGCTACTGAATTTTCGTAAGAATTAGTTATGGCATATTGATTATTTTCACAAACAAATATGACTGGCAGTTTCCAAATAGAAGCAAGATTCATAGATTCATGGCAAGCTCCTTGATTTGAAGCTCCATCACCAAAAAAAACAACTGAAACAAAATCTTTTTTTCCCATTTTAGAGGCTAAACCTGCACCTGTAGCAACAGGGACTGAAGATCCAACTATTCCGGATTCGCCCAGTATACCAACGGAAAAATCGGCTAGGTGCATTGATCCTCCTTTGCCTTTGCAATAGCCATCAACTCTTCCATAAATTTCAGCCATAGCTTTTTTTATATTTCCACCCTTAGCTAAAGGATGTCCGTGTGATCTATGATTGCCTGCTATATAATCAGAATCCTTTAATGCCAAACAAACTCCTACAGCAACAGCTTCCTCTCCAATATAAGGATGAGCTGGCCCTACAAACTCTCCCCCTTCATGTACTTCAATTACTTTTTCTTCGAAGTTTCTTATCGTCCACATTCGTTCAAGCATTAATCTTTGTATCTCTTTTGTTATTTCCATTATTAGTTCCTAAAAAAAATTTGTCTTGGGAAATATCTTCGTGTTGGGAAATAATATTGTCAAGTTTATAAGCTCTTCTTTTTTATTTTCATCTAATCAAGTTCAATTTTTTTACTTTCTTAAAATGTTTTTTTTCTCCCTTTATAAACAAACTCAAATCATATATTATTTATATATCTAGGGGTGTTCCCTTATATTTTAATTGCGCGCGCGCGCGGGAGGCCAAAATGGCTAAAAAACCAATAAAAAATAATCATCAAGGGTCTGAAGACTATAGCGCTTCTGACATTACAGTGATGGAAGGGCTAGAAGCTGTTAGAAAAAGACCAGGAATGTACATAGGAACAACAGGGCTTGAAGGTGTTCAGCATTTAATTCATGAGATTGTCGATAATGGAGTAGATGAAGCCATGGCAGGTTTTGCTACAAAAATTAAGATTGTATTAAACAAAGACAAATCGGTAACAGTCTTTGATGACGGAAGAGGAATACCGGTAGACATTCACGAAAAGACAGGAATGTCTGCTGTAGAAACCGTAATGACCACGTTGCATGCTGGTGGAAAATTTGGAGGAAAGGGCTATCAAGTCTCAGGTGGGCTACACGGAGTAGGGGCGTCTGTGGTGAATGCATTATCACAATGGATGATAGTTGAAGTTAGAAGAGAAGGAAAGATTTGGAATCAAACTTATACCAAAGGAAAAGCTGATGGCCCGCTTGAAAGCAGGCCTCAAACAGAAGAAGATCTAAAAGGAACAGGAACAACAGTAACTTGGCTTCCAGATACTGATATTTTTCCTGAAATCGATTATTCATATGAATCTATAACCACAAGGTTTAGAGAAATGGCATATCTTAACCAAGGGCTAAATATAGAATTTATATCTAACTATCATGATCAATTATGGCCTCACAATAGGGTTTCTTTTAAATTCGAAGGAGGAGTGCAAAGCTTTGTTAGAAATTTAAATAAAAAACGATCTGCTATTCATGAAAATATAATGTATGCAAACGAAGTCGTGGATGACATAGTTGTTGAAACTGCTATTCAATACAATGAATCTTTTATTGATAACACATTATCTTTTACAAACTGTATAAGAACAGCTGATGGAGGCACCCATGTAACAGGATTTAGGTCTGCGTTAACTAGAGTTCTGAATGATTATGGTAAAAAACAAGGTTTCTTTAAAGAAGATATTGGATCTTTATCAGGCGAAGACGTAAGGGAAGGGCTAATGTGTGTCGTTTCGGTAAAAGTTAAAGATCCTCAATTTGAAGGACAAACTAAAGGGCGTCTTGGAAATCCAGAAGTAAAAGGTGCTGTTGAACAAACAATTGGAAAAAGGCTAAGTGAATTTATTGAAGACAACCCTGATGATGCTAAAAGAATCATAAACAAATCTATGACCTCGGCAAGAGCTAGAGAAGCTGCTAAAAAAGCTAGAGATTTAATCATCAGAAAAAATGCACTAGATGGAGGTTCATTGCCTGGAAAACTTGCTGACTGCTCTGAAAAAGATCCGTTCAAATCTGAACTATATATTGTCGAAGGAGACTCTGCTGGAGGATCAGCAAAACAAGGAAGAGATAGAAATTTCCAAGCAATTTTGCCATTAAGAGGGAAAATTCTTAATGTGGAAAAAGCTAGACCAGAAAAAATGCTAAATCATGAAGAAATTGTAGCTTTAATAACAGCTATTGGAACTGGCCTAGGAGAAGATTTCAATCATGAAAAACTAAGATATCACAGAGTTATAATCATGACAGATGCTGATGTTGACGGCGCTCACATAAGAACATTGCTTTTAACTTTCTTTTTTAGAAACATGCCTGAATTAATTGGAAACGGTAATTTATATATTGCTCAACCACCTTTATATAAAGTTTCAAGAGGCCGAACAAGTAAATGGATTTATTCTGACAATGATCTAAATAAATGGATTTCAGAAAAAATATATAATAATTTTTCTATAATTCACACAGAAAATAAAAAAGAAATCAAAGGCGCTGGCATAGCACAATTTATTTCTGAAGTTAAGGCTTTTAGTGAAGCTAAAGATATTGCAAAAATACTAAATATCACTAAAAAGGAATTTCTTGATATGGCATCAAAAAATTCAAAATATAGCCCCGAGCAACAAAAAACAGAAATAAATGTAGATAATATACAACCAAATCTTTTTGATTCTGCTGCAAATGAAGAAGATGAAGCTGAAGAAATCTTGAAAGAAGTGAATGAAACCATTTCGATCAATAACCACCCTTCTATAATCAAAGCTCAAAACATTTATCCGAAGATTAAAGCTTATTTAGAAGGGTCTTTTGCAATCAAAAAAAATGACGAGATAATATCGAGTGATTTATTATGGGATTCAGTAATTACTAACCTAGAGCAAAATGCAGATAAATCTGGTTTCAACATTCAAAGATATAAAGGATTAGGAGAAATGAATCCAGATCAGCTATGGGACACAACTATGGACCCTGAAAACCGAGTAATGTTAAGAGTTACAGCTGAAGACGCTTTAGCGGCAGATGACATTTTTAGAACTTTGATGGGAGATGATGTTGAGCCAAGAAGAGATTTTATTAAAACTAATGCCCTTGAAGTAAAAAATCTAGACGTCTAATTTTTTTACTTTATTCTCTTTTACGTTATAGTAATGTGTCTTAAAGGTTTTCTTATTATTTTTTTCGGCCACTTGATGCATTGCTGCTATTCCGCTTTTATCTAAAGCTAAAATACTCCCTACAGAAACATATAAAACATCAGCTGCTTCTCTGCTAAGCAATTTCACCGATATTTCATTTTGATTTTTATTGTATTCTTGAGCTAGCTCTCGCACTTCTTCTAAAAGCAACTCTTCTCTTTCTTTTATCGCTTCGTGCGGAGGTTTTGAGCTATTAATTAAATTCCATCTATCATGGAAGTCATAAACACTCTCTGCTATAGCATTCAAAGCGTTCATAAAGTCTTTTTTAGAATTTGTATCACTCAAATCAACTCTCCTTTAGAGTTAATTTCAAAAATTGATTCATAATGAAATCCTTTATTAATAATTGTTTCAGAGCCTCCCATTTTTCGGTCGAGCACACTCAAAACTGCTTTTATGTCGCAATTAAGTTCTTGAATTGCTGAAATAGCTTGAAATAAAGAACCTCCTGTAGAAATAGTGTCATCCAAAACAACAACTGAAGCCTTAGGCTTAATATTTCCTTCAATTAATTTTTGCGTACCATGTTCTTTTTTATCAGATCTAACAAAAAAACCACTTAAAGGCTTTTTGTTTAGAAAAGACAAAACTACGCTCGCTCCAATCAATGGTACAGCAGCAACTGCTGGTCCTCCAATATAGTCTGCCTTATATTCATAAGATTTATCAATAATCCATTCAGCAATAATTTTTGAAGCTGCTGGATCCATTGACAAAAGCCTTCCGTCAAAATAAAAATTAGATTTTAATCCACTTGATAAAGTAAAATCTCCATAAACAAGCGCTTTTAATTCAATTGCTTTATCTAGTAATTTTTTTTTTGTTTCTTTATCCATTTTTATATAATTTATTATCTTCTATATAATTGGCAATTTCTATTGGTGTGTCATTGTTTATTGATTTATTTAAATTGATTTTTTTTCTAATTTCAGAAGAGCTTAAATCAGAAACCCTATCCAATGCAAAAACATTTTTGGTTGCTCTTATTTCTACGGACGAACTAGATCTTTTTACAGTAATAAAATTATAGTTTCGCTTTAAAGTTTTACCGTTTTTCCATTTATCCAATTCTAAATAGGAATCTTCTCCTAATATCAGAGTGTCGACTTCTTTATATTTTGTATTAGAAAACAAATAATTTAAAGTATCAAAAGTATAACTAGGAGACTTTCTTAAAATTTCATAATCAATTAGTTTAATGTTCATATAATTTTTAAAAACTAGATGACACATTTTAAATCTTTGTAAAGGCGTTGCTACTGGTTGCTCTTTCTTCATGTAGGGATTTCCAGACGGAACAACATATATTATTTCTGGTTTAAATTGATGATTTATTTTTTCAATAATTTTAATGTGACCATTATGTATAGGGTCAAAAGTTCCTCCAAACAAAACAGACTTTATTTTATTATTCTTCCCAAGTAAATTCATAGTTTGAAATTATTAATTTATCTCCTTTTTGTATTCCAATGTCCTGAAGTGCTTTAGAAATGTTGGAATTTTTTAATCTATATTGAAATTGAACCAATGCCTTCCAGTTATTCAAAT